>Ga0302280_1002735_pt1 | contig 13261 bp, 15 predicted proteins | sample III_Fen_E1_1_FD_198771 | JGI IMG/M metagenome (GOLD analysis project Ga0302280, IMG submission 198771) | Peat permafrost microbial communities from Stordalen Mire near Abisko, Sweden - III_Fen_E1_1 | ecosystem: Environmental > Terrestrial > Soil > Wetlands > Permafrost | place: Sweden: Abisko...
GTGGTTTGTATGGTGTTTCGACAATGCTCATCAAAATTATTGCAGATTTGAAACCTGATTATATTGTGGCTTGTTATGATTTGCCCGGACCGACCTATCGTCATGAAGCGTACAAGGAATATAAGGCCGGTCGGAAAAAAGCCGATGATGCTTTAGTTTCCCAGATGAAGCGTTCGCGTGATGTTTTTGTGGCTTTTAATATACCTATATATGACAAGCCAGGGTTTGAAGCCGATGATATGCTCGGCACAATTGTTGAAATGGCGAAATATCCGAAAAAAATCGGTGGTGCTGTCGATATTGTCATTGCTTCGGGAGATATGGATACGTTGCAATTGGTTTCTGGTAAAAAAGTTCAGGTTTATACTTTAAAAAAAGGCATCAACGATACAATTATATATGATGAAAATGCCGTTCGTGCGAGATTTGGTTTTGGTCCGGAGCTTTTACCGGATTATAAAGGTTTACGTGGCGATCCGTCCGATAATATTATCGGTATCGCAGGTATCGGTGAAAAAACGGCGACGATTTTGATAACGACATTTGGTTCGATCGAAAAAATGTATGTTGCCCTTGAAAAAGATAAAAAAAACGGATATGCGGTGTTTAAAAAAGCTGGCATTACTGATCGAATTATAAAATTACTCGAGGATGGAAAAGAAGAAGCAGAATTCAGTAAAATGTTGGCGACTATTCGTCGGGATGCGCCAATTGATTTCAAATTGCCAGCACAAGAATTTCGGGTGGGACTTGATATGCAAAAATTAACCGCACTTTTTAACGAATTGGATTTTCGCACTTTAGCACCTCGGTTGAGCCATGTTTTGGAAGGGAAACCAGCCAGTAAGACGGCAAAAGAGGCAAAATTAGAAAAAGAAGCCACTGATAAAGCTGCTGCAGATAAAATCAATCCATTGGAATTGAAAAAAACTTTAATTGCGTTATGGTTGGTTAAATCTGATCTGACGAATCCAACACTTGAAGATTTATATACTTTTACGGGAACAGAAGATTTTGAAAACGCGAAAAAATTTGTTTTTTCTGAACTTGAAAAAAGAAAACAGGAAAAAGTATATGAAGAGATTGAATTGCCGTTGTTGTCAGTTATTGATCGTATGGAAAAATATGGAGTGAAGATTGATGTGGGCTATTTAAAAAAACTTGGCAAAGAATATCATGCGGCTGCGAATGAGTTAGAGAAAAAAATTTGGGACATTGCCGGCGGGGAATTTAATATCAATTCACCGAAGCAATTGGGTGAAGTTTTATTCGATAAACTTGGACTGACGATTAAAAATGCGAAAAAAACAGCAGGTGGAACACGTTCAACGAAGGAATCTGAGTTGTTGAAACTCGCTGAAACCGAAGAGGAGACCGCACATGAAACAAAGAGCGGGAAACCCTCAATTGCCAAGCTTATTTTGGAATATCGTGAACTGCAAAAACTGCTCGGCACATATATTGATACGATGCCGGAACAAGTTGATAAAAATAACCGTCTGCACACAACGCTTGTCCAAACCGGTGCGGCAACAGGACGAATGTCTTCAACAGATCCGAATTTGCAGAATATTCCGATAAAGACAGAACTTGGAAAAAGAATTAGAACTGCATTTATTGCTGAAAAAGGTTATGATCTTGTTTCATTCGACTATTCACAAATTGAGTTGCGTGTCGCGGCATTTCTTTCTGGTGATACAAAAATGATTGAGATGTTCAAAAGCGGTGGCGATTTCCATAAATCGGTAGCGGCTGCGGTATTTGGCGTACCTGAAGATAAAGTCGATTACGAAATGCGTCGAAGGGCAAAAGTTATTAATTTCGGTGTCATGTATGGCATGGGTGTGAATGCTTTACGTGGAAATTTAGGAACAGATCGCGCCGAAGCTCAAAAATTTTACAACGATTATTTTTCGACATTTTCAGGACTTGCTTCATATATTGATCGAGTCAAATCCGAAGCGGCACGTGACGGCTATACCGAGACATTTTTTGGTCGTCGACGCTCTTTTGAAGGTATTCGTTCAAAAGTTCCGTTCATTCGCGCTATGGCCGAGCGCATGGCAGTTAACGCTCCGATTCAGGGAACAGAAGCAGATATCGTGAAACTTGCCATGATTGCTGTCGACAATTATATACAAAAGAAAGGGTTGTCCGCCGATGTGCGTATGTTGTTGCAGGTCCATGATGAACTTTTGTTTGAAATTCGCGAAGGGGAGGCTGAAAAAATAGCTCCAAAGATAAAAGAAATTATGGAAGAGGTTCTTAATCCGGCGAAAACTTCCGGAGTGAAATGTGTTGCAGAATTTGCAATTGGTAAAAACTGGGGAGATTTATGATTTATTTTTTATACAGCAATGGAGGAAAAGATAGTTCGCATAACGCTGCACAAAAGGCGGCTTCTTTAGCTGCCGATCTTTTAAAGAAAAAACCGGACGCCAGTTTATTTTCTTTGACTGAAGAAAATTGGAATGATTCAGCTGTTGATGAATATACTGGCGGTCAGGGACTTTTCTCGAATAAATATATCGTATTAATTCGGGATATTTTAGAAAACAAGGAATTGAAAGTATCTTTTTTGGATAAAATTGAGCTTTTTGCGGAGTCGCCGAATATCTTTATAGTTTCATCTGGATCAATAGACAAAGCATCACTGAAAAAAATTGAAAAGTATGCTGAAAAAGTTCAAGAAATTGTTTCAAAATTAACATCTTTTGATACAAAATCTGGCGAAAAATCAAGCGGATTTGGCGGTAGTAATTCAGTGTTTGCATTAGCTGATGCTCTTGGTACGCGCAATAAAAAAACGTTATGGATTCTATATCGACAGGCGGTTGATGAAGGAAAGGCTCCCGAAGAAATTCACGGCATTTTGTTTTGGCAGGTAAAATCGATGGTAATTGCGACGCGTACGAAATCCGCTGAAGAATCGGGACTTAATCCGTTTGTTTATCAAAAATCAAAACGATACTCTGTAAATTTTAGCGAGAAAGAATTGCATGAATTGCTCGAAAATTTAGTTAAAATTTATCATAATTCACATCGAGGTATCCATGAATTCGAGACGTCTATGGAACGCCTCTTGCTTGAGTATTAATTTTTTAAGATTTGATTTTAAATGCAAAATAGTTGCATTTAAAATATATTATGCTATGCTATTTTGATAATAAATAATCATGGCGCCAATACTTTTATCACTCGCAACATTTTTTTCAACTTCGTTTGGAGGCTTATTTGCAGTCAAACATAAAAATCGTCTACATTTAGTCATGGGTTTCACGGCCGGAGTTTTGATTGGTGTGGTTTCTTTCGACATTTTTCCGGAAATCATTGATTTGATAAAAAACAATAATTTCAATCCGATTGGTTCGATGATTGCGCTCGTTGTTGGTTTCATGTTGTTTCATATTGTCGAAAAACTCATAGTCATCCATCATGCTCACGAAGAGGATTATGCCGACCATAAACATCCACATGTTGGCGTTTTATCGGCTCTGGCATTGACGGGGCACAGCTTCATGGATGGTGTGGGAATTGGCCTTGGTTTTCAGGTTAGTCCAGCGGTCGGCCTCATTGTGGCGATTGCCGTTATTGCACACGATTTTACCGACGGCATGAATACGGTCATTTTGATGCTTACCAATAGAAATACGGAGAAAAAGGCGAAGACGTTTCTATTTTTCGATGCCCTTGCTCCGGTTGCCGGTGTCATTTCAACGCTATTTTTCCATCTACCGGAAAGTTTCCTTATTTTGTATCTTGGATTCTTTGCAGGTTTCCTCCTTTATATCGGCGCAAGCGACATTTTGCCGGAAGCGCATAGGAATCAGAGCTCGTGGAAAATTATCGGTTTGACAATTACCGGCACGGTATTTATTTTTATTGTGACGCGTTTCGCATAGATTGCATATAAAATATGAAAACAAAGACGAATCAAAAACCTGAAGAAGTTTTACGAAGTAGGGGATTAAAAGTTACACCGCCGCGCATTTCGATATTTTCACTTTTCTCCGAAAAATGTAATCCACTATCTGCTGATCAGATTTTTGAAAAATTCTCGCCAAGAATTGATTTGGTCACGGTATATCGGACGCTTGCTTTATTTGAAAAGAAAAACTTGCTTCGACGTATTGATTTGCATAAAGATTCTGCATATTTTGAGTTAAATAGTGATCACCACCACCATCATATTATTTGCAGTGAATGCGGAAAAATCGAAAAATTCGAGAAATGCGTTGCTGAATCAATCGCGCAATCTGCAAAAGCACGCTCAAAATATTTTTCTGAAATTAAAGGCCATTCACTTGAATTTTTTGGTGTTTGTAAAAGTTGTTCGCATATATAAATGATAGCGTGATATAATCATGTAAATGAAAAAACTCCTGGTTGGAATAGCTTTATTACTAGCATTTTTTTGTTTAGGTCTTTTTGCAGCTTCATCATTTCCTCCGTTAGTCTTTATTAATAATTTGATTGAGGGATTTTTTACTCATATCCGTTCGACTGCAGGTGTTAATTTGATGCTTATTGTCACAAAAATGGGGGAGCCTGAATTTCAAACTCCGCTTGTCGGTATTTTCTTGATAATTTTTCTCTTATTCAGGCAATGGAAATACGGTCTTATTCTTCCTTTAGCTTCGTGGATAACGAGTGGTATGACTTCGTATACTAAAAATTTTTATGCAGTTGTAAGACCAATTCCGACACTCGATTCTGTTGGAGGTTACAGTTTTCCAAGTGGTCATACATCGTCCGCGGCCATAGTTTTTCTCGTAATAATAATAGCGCTGTTATCGGTTATCAAGAACCATTTTCTTAGGATAGCAAGCATTACAATATGTGTGGTGTGTATTGTTGTAGTTGGAATTAGCAGAATGTATCTTAATGTTCATTGGTTCAGCGACGTTGTTGGTGGTTTATTGTTATCTTCAGGGGTATTGTTGGTACTTCTTGGAATTGCTTCAATAGTCGAGAAAAAAGATACTTATAAAAGTGTTAAGTAATAAATAAAAAATATGGAAAACTTCAAAGAAATCACAATCAGCAGAAAACTCAACGTGTCGCCGGAACAAGCATGGAAAGCATGGACTGATCCAAAAGAAATCGCCCAGTGGTGGGGTCCGGACGGCGTCACCATTCCTGTATGCGAAATTGATTTGAAAGTCGGCGGCAAGCTTCATATTGTCATGCTCGCCGGAAAAGAGCTTGGACCAATGGCGGGACAGAGGTGGCCAATGCAAGGTATTTTTAAAGAGGTTAAAAATGCCGAAAAAATCGTCTTCACGAATCAGGCAATCGATGAAGTCGGAACTATTTTAATTGAAGGCCTTACGAGCGTTGTTTTTGAGAAAGACGGCGGCGGCACAAAAATTACCGTTACCACTTCAGCCAAGGGTAAAGTACCTCAAGCCCCTCAAATGATTGCAGGCATGGAAATGGGTTGGAACCAGCAGCTCGACAAGCTTGTGGAGAACATCGGATAAGGCGAGGAGATTCGATTCCAATCAGGGTCTACTCCAAAACAGAGCTAAAAATAACGATGATTCGGTTGTGCCGCCTTCAGGGATACATAGGATAGATCATAAGTTTCTCCTGTAGTTGTTGTGTGTTGTGGTTTTACAAAAAACATGGCACCTAACAATAGGTGCTCTGACGAGAATACTACTCAGAAATTACTTAAAAGCAAGAAAATTATTTATATAAAAAAGGGCGACTTTTGTGGAGTCGCCCTCATTGTTTTTACGAGTGTTTATTCAAAATCAGCGAAGCTGATCAGATGCCCGGGAGGACATACCAGAGAATCGGCATTGACCCCGTCCCATTTAATCAAACCATTGACGACCAAATCGGTAATCCTTGGTTGATAATAATGTTCAAACTGATTGACCCGATACGCGAGTGATTCTGGAGTATCGTCGGCATTGATTTTGATTCTATAATCCAGAAACATCGGTCCGCGATCATATTCTTCAGTGACAAAGTGCATGGAAATCGCCGAGTGAGTGATTTCGCCGCGCTTGAATGCGGATATTACAGCTTCGTGGACATGATGTCCGTAAAGTCCGGGTCCGCCAAATTTTGGTAACGGACCGGGATGGATGTTGAAGACAGTTTTGGTGTTGAAGTGAGTTGCCGGATTGAGGCCGGCTACAAGTTTCAACCATCCGGAGAGGGCAAAAAAGTCTGCTCCCGATTCCGATGCCAATCGCTGATACGCTTCACCGCTCCACGGTTTTGTAAAATGAAGAAATGAGACACCGAGTTTTTCGGCTCGCGCCCGCACTCCGCCATTTGCGTGATTTGAAACAACTGCGACAATGTCCGCATTGAGTGGTCCGCCACGCGATGCGAGAACAAGCTTTTCAAAGCCGGATCCGCCTCCTTCGGACGAGCCCGATGCAAAGACAAGAACTTTCGGTTTATTCATGTTTAGTATCTCCTCTATTGGTTTACCAACCTAAAGGGAAGTATTGATTAAAAAAAGATTTTTTGCAACCTCTCTTTCCTTGTTGCGTTTTTTCAAATTATCCGTACTATCATGCTCAGATTCCGAACGTTCCAAACCAATAAATGAAAGTGATAAACTTATGGAAAACATGACCTATGCGGGCACCGGCGTTAACTATGACGCCATGGACCCATTCAAGCGGGCCGCACAGCTTGCTGCGCGGGAAACAGCCGGAAACATCGGCCATATCGGTTACGGTGGATTCGAAGAGTTCGAACCGAGCAGGGGCGAAAGCGCCTATCTGGTCAAATTTGATGACTGCTATTTGGCACATGTCTAGGAAGGTCTCGGCACCAAAAATCTTGTCGCCGATGCAATGTATGCTCTCACCGGTAAATCATATTATGACAACATTGCCCAGTGCACTGTCGCCATGATTGTGAACGACATGGCTACGCTCGGCGCATTGCCGGTGTCGGTAGCGATGCATCTTGCAGTCGGCACGTCTGATTGGTTCAACGATGCAAAACGCAGCGGTGATCTTATTACCGGCTGGAAGAATGCCTGTAATTTGGCTCGTTGCACCTGGGGTGGAGGCGAAACGCCGACGCTCAAGGGTGTCGTTGTTCCGGAAGCCGTCGTGCTCTCTGGTTCCGCGATAGGTGTTGTTCAACCGGAAAGTTATTTGATCATGGACAAAATTCAGCATGGCGATGCGATTGTCATCATCGAAAGCTCCGGCATTCATGCCAACGGCCTAACGCTGGCGCGGAAGATTGCTGACAAGTTGCCGGAAAAATACCTCACGAAACTTCCGGATGGTCGGTCTTACGGCGAGACGCTTCTCGATCCGACGCACATTTATGTCGGCCTCGTCGAGGATTGTCTGAACGAAAATGTTGACATCCACTACGCCGTGAATGTGACCGGCCATGGGTGGCGTAAGCTCATGAGATCAACGCATCCGTTTACTTACGTGGTTGAACAACTTCCGAAACAACTTCCTATTTTCGACTTCCTGCAATTGCACGGACATGTTGATGATTTGGAAGCTTACGGCAACTTGAATATGGGGGCGGGTTTTGTTCTCTATGTTGCGGAAGCCGATGTCGAGAAAGTTCTCGAAGTAGCGAAGAGTCTCAACCTTGGGGCATTCGTCGGTGGGCACGTCGAAAAAGGCGACAAAAAGGTCGTTATCAAACCGAAGAATCTCGAATATGCCGCCGAGACGCTTGCGGTCCGTTGATCAATTCATTTCTTTATTCAGAACTCCAAGAGGTACGAACCTTTTGGAGTTTTTTATTTATAGTTCGATTCCAATCAGGGTCTACTCCAAAACAGAGCTAAAAATAACGATGATTCGGTTGTGCCGCCTTCAGGAGATTATTATAAGTATTTTGTCGGATAGGGATTATATTCAAGTGTTGTATGGTCGGCTGATGCTTATTAAAGCGATGGAGCGGTAGGTTAAAAACCTTAGGGATAAGAGTTTAGGGTCGTTTTGTAATTCATGTCATCTAAGATAGAATAAGGCTATTATTAATAACTATAATCTAGACATGCTCTTCACAGCCTTCATTTTCATAGTTGTATTTTTTTTCATAAGCGCAGAAATCCTACGTGAAATCAGTAAATTATTTAAAATCAGCACAGTAACATATGGCAAATCCTTAATTGTTGTTTTGATTTCCTTGGTGATACTTTTCACCGTAGCTATAATTGCTAAGGTTGGGGGAGTTCAATTAGGTTGGCCTATCAGTATTGTTGAATTCAGTATTTCTTATTTTGTTTTTTTCTACTTGTATAAAAGGTACTATCAAGCGTCATATGGAAAAATTACAGGGATCTATTTTGTAGGTCTGATTTTATCAGTAATTCTTATCCTAGTAGTTTGGGCAGTTATCTCGCCGTTTCTACAAGAGCTTGCTGGTCCCGCTGATCAAATCCGACAGACTATTTCAAAAGATTATATCGCTTCAGATGTTGAAACTATTTCTACAACTCCTCCCGGTGTGGTTTGGGGCTCCCGCCAAAGTACAATTTTTTCTATTTCAGACAACCCTATTTTCAAGCAATATGGCTACAATAAACCCCAAATAATTAAAGGAAATCAAGTTTCTGCTATACCAAATAATTCAGCGACACTTTTTGTTGTCCCAACTATAAACCGCTACGGTGGCGATAAACCTTTGGAAGGGTATGCTACATCATCGGTGATGGTTTTTAGCAAAGATCTTTCAATATTCAAAGTAATACCACTACTTCCTCAAATGGATGCATATGAACCTCTGGCTTTAGCGTGGCTGGGAGACAGATTTATATTTGTTAATAATCGAAATTCATACATACAGTCGGCTGATTATGGTAATCATTTCTATATTATGGATACGACACTCGATAATCCTGTTTTTGGTGCAATTGAGACACCGGATGATCTAAAAAAAGGCGATTATATTTACCCTACCCTATACTCACATCCATCTAAACAAATTGCTGCTATTTCTTACTGTCTTATTACTGTCCAGTTATATGATAGTCACTACTGTGGTCAAGGGGGTGTTTCTGTTGTCACCCCACAGAAGATAGTTGAAATTATAAGAAAAAATAATCAAGATACTTTTGATGTTGGGTGGGATAGCAATAACATGTATGTTCGTGAAACCGATCAAAAAACAAATATACAAACTATATATGTATCTTCACTAGCTCAGTATATTGATTAATTTTTCTTGGCCAACCTGAATTGGATAAACACTTCTGAGTTCGATTCTGGTCTGGGTTAATGCAAAAAAACCCTAAAATATGGCTAAGTATAACAATCTTGAGTCGGTGCCGCCTTCAGGAGATTATTATAACCATTTTCGAGGATAGAGATTATATAAAGGAGCTTCACAATCGGCTCATGCTTATTAGGGCGCTAGTACGCAATTCCTAGTTTTTAGTTTTTTGAGTATATAGAGTAGGAAAAACTAGAAACTATCTACCACGAGAGTTAGTCTGGCTAAGCTTTACGCCACTTGTCGCGTCCTCCAACTTTGGTATCTCGAACACGTTCAACATGTGGTGCAATACCAGGATTTAATTTTCTTGCTATCTCAATTGCTTCTTTCTGAGTGGGAGCAATTACCGAAGCTCTTGCGGAGTCAGGTTTTCTGACTGCGTAATCACCTTCTTGACGTTTTTCTATAAACAATGCCTTAGGTTTACTCATAGTAGTAATATTAAAATTAAATAAAAAGTTTTCCCCCATATGATGGTGAGAATAATGCTATAATGGTTTTACAAAAAAGCCACCAAAATCCACATATCTCCTCAAACGGTAATTATTTCCGACCGAGACCGGGTCTAGTTCCATCAAGGAACAAATTGCGCTGGGCGCGCGGTAGCCATCGGTAGATATGTGGGTTTCGGAGGCCTTTTTGATACCACAAGCTTTCTAAAAAGAACTTAACTCCCATTTGCAGGGGTCTCAATTTTTGAAGCGAGGCGATAATAACCACGTTTCACACGCTCGAGTTTATTAGCGGTATCAACAAGATAGCCAATACGGAGACTGGTAGTTTCTCGGTTTGGTTCAAATCCATATTTAACACGAATATAGTCAACCACACCGTCAATTGTTTCTGCCAGATCCGGTCTTTGCTCGAAAAGCCCTATGATCGCGTCCTTGTAATCGAAATTTTCAGGCTCAGGCTTTGACTGGGCATCGGGTAGTCTGATGGACTGAAGCTTCTGTAGTCTCTCCGTATCATCTTTTATACGCTTTCTAAGCTCAATTATCTCATCTACTATATCGGCAACTTTTGTTTTAGCTCTGTTATTCTTCATGGTAGCAATCTTATCAGATGCCATATTGGAAGTAAAGTATGAAAAAGGATTTGATATCCTTTTATTCACCATAACATCATGACTGCCTTGCGCATATATATAATTTATGGCTTTAAATAGCCATAGAATATTCGCAGGTTGTTTTACGCTATAGAGTTAATAGAGTTATTGGTAAATAACCATGAAACACATTTTATTTAATGTCTATACTGAATTTCAACACTGTGCCATTAGTGGTTATCACAACTATGGTCAAGATCATTCATGTATTCACCCTGTTAAATGGAGCGATTCCATGGCAAATGTAAGTGATGTAGGTTATTTAGAGAGATTAGCTCTGTTATAAACGAGGGATTTAGAATCCTGTCTTTTTCGTGTATTCAATTTTCCGACCATAAATTCATAATCTACTTTTGAAAACAGACTATTAGAAACATTAGAAAGTTTTTTCATTACAACATTTATAGCTTGTTCTGACTGGTCTATTCCTATCCAGTTACGATTTAATTCTTGTGCACTGGCTAGGGTTGTACCAGAACCAGCGAAACAGTCTAGAACAGTATCATTTTCATTTGACGATGCGTTTATAATGAATTTTAATAGATCACTATTTTTTTCTGTTGGATAGCTTGGATATTGTGGGTCTTTGAATTCCCAAATATCTTGAGTTTTTTTGCCATCTTTTTCATCAATAAATATTTTTTTTCTTGGAACACCATTTGTTGACCATTCGATTAGTCCTTGTTTATCCCATTTTTCGAGTAATTTTGGATCACTTCTCCAGTGTCTTCCTTTGGGTGGTTTTACACCTCTCCATTCTTTACCAGTGTTACCATTTAGAGTTTCGCCAGGGGCATGCAAGGGAATGGTAGTATATTTTCTACCGTTCGCATCAGTTTTTTTGAATAGTTTTTCAGAATCCTCTTGAGTGAAAGGTGTTCTCGGGTCATTCCATGTAGGATTATCAGTTTTTGAATAGAAAAGAATCAAATCTTTTGTGTTTCCGTAAGCCTTCCGGTTAAAATTTTTAGGATTGCATTTAATACGGGCAATATCATTTCTAAAATTCTTAATTCCAAAAACCTCGTCCATTATGAGCTTAATGTAATGCCCGATTTTGTAATCAATATGCAAATAAATTGAGCCACGATCAGAAAGTAGCTCACGAAGAAAAATTAATCTTTCACGTATAAACTCAAGGAAATCAGCTCCTATTAAAATATCACTATACGCAATTTCATCATCCTCGCTACTACTTATAGTATTTGCTCTATCAGTTCCAATTTTAAAATGCGTATTAGTAGCGAAAGGTGGGTCAATGTATACAAGATCAATTTTTCCAGCAAGATTATAATCTTCAAGTAAAGACTTTAAGATATTTAAATTATTGCCTTGAATTAGTTTATTTTTTGAACCACGCCCAAACAATACACTCAAATCAGCCTTTGGGGTGTTCAATAAAATATCCAATTCCTTCTTTTTGTTTTCGTATTGTAGAAACATATTTATATTTGATACAAAAATTCTCTCAGAACCAAACTGCTCATGATATTTTCGTCCTTGAGATTTGTCGTAAGGTCTTTATACATCTTATTTTTACCTTTGATATAAAGCACTCCGTCCAAGATTGCTATCTTGATAGCTTTTACCTCTGAAGCGTGTACAGTCGCAATGGCATCGTTAAATTGAGCATTTTGATGCCCTCCAAAATCAGTTAAAAATTTTGCCTCTCCTATAACGTACTTTCCATTAAATCGTGCTACCAAATCTAGTCCCTTAGGGTGGTTATAATTAAGATGTTTCTTTGCAAAAGCCATCATTTCAGCATCACCGGCATCAAGAACGGCATTGTCATTATTTGATAAAAACACATTCATTTTTACAGGATCAACACCTAAAGATTTTTTGTTTAACCACCGACGGAAAAGTGGGCCGATTTGACGGTTAGTTTCTTTAGGTTCAGAGCATCTAGCAAAAATGCTCTCTAGACCCATTTCATATAATCTACCAGAGAGACGAGCTACTGTTTTTGGGTTTCTCTCTAAAGATTTCTTATCACGTTTTAGATAAGCAACGTATGAATCTTTAATCGGAAATAGGTTGAGTTTTACTAAATTTTCAATTAATCCAATGTTATCTTTTGCTTCAAAGGACTTTTCAATATTTGACCATAGACCTTTATCAAGCTCTCTGATACCGTCTGGTACAGTTGGGTACACTACGAAAAGATCATCTAAGTAGCTTTTTTGATTTGCGTAGTCGATACTTAGTTGTATCCAAGGATTCATGACGAAATTATATCATAACTACTACAAAAAGAGAAAATAAAGTTGCGTAAACCTAAAATATAAGGTAGAATGTTACGATTAAGAATATGATGGATAAAAAAATATATAACGAAAGAAAGTCAGCGACTCTTAGTTTGATTGAAAAAGTTAAAGCTTCTAACCAAGAAATGGGAAAATATTTAGGGAGGTCTATTTTTTTGGATGACAAAAATCGGACAATCGTATATACAGGTGAAAAATCATTACTTGAATTATTAATGAGGGGAAAAGTTATTGACGAGGAAGATACAGACCGTGTATAATGCACTCAAGTTTTGGATTAAATTGATAATTTTTCTTTGAATTCCGTCTCTGATAAAAATCAAATAGCTTGATTATTAAAAACATCTAATCTAAAAAAAGATAAAGGTGTAATCCGTAGGCTTTCGTAAAAGAACGCTAGGGCGGATGGCTCTCGCGCTTAGAACACGGTGTTTGCGCGGTAGTTTAAGTCATCTATTGTAATACCTACTCGCTGTATGATTAAATATTTGTCTTCTGATGAGAAGTAGGCTTTTCGAAGCATTCTTGAAAACGTCCTTGCCTTGTGTGTCGGTGCTTCGTATTTCAGTCGGCAACAGACACGGCAGAGTGGTGAAGTAAGAGTGCTGTATTCGTAGAGGTGCTTCACACGTCTTTCACAGCCGTTGCATACGAA
>Ga0302280_1002736_pt1 | contig 13258 bp, 11 predicted proteins | sample III_Fen_E1_1_FD_198771 | JGI IMG/M metagenome (GOLD analysis project Ga0302280, IMG submission 198771) | Peat permafrost microbial communities from Stordalen Mire near Abisko, Sweden - III_Fen_E1_1 | ecosystem: Environmental > Terrestrial > Soil > Wetlands > Permafrost | place: Sweden: Abisko...
TTCAACACCATATATCCCACAATAGTACACTTCTCCCAATTGTGCCATAGCATAATGATCATTTCTTTCAATTGCTTTATTAAATAATCTCAATGCTTCTGGCAAATTCTTGTAAATCACAAATTCTCCAATTCCCAAATATATATTGGCTAACATTGATATTGCCGATAAATTGTCTTTTTCAATTGCTGCTTTGAAATACTCTATTGCTTCTGGAAACTTCTTATTATATATATAGTTGATCAATCCTGCAAATAACAATAATTCTCCATCTTCACTTGCTTTGTTTAATATGTGAGTTTGACGTAATATATCAAGTACAATCTTAATATTAGAATCTTTTGGCATTGGCACATGTTGCAATCTCCACAATACCAATACTTCGCTCATTTCTTCTTTTTCTTTATTTAAATTATCCATATACTTAGTTTTATTCTTATAATTATATAGATTTAATATAATGTCTCAATAAAGGAGATAGCAAGCACTATTATTTTCAATTTTTTTCAAAAATTCAGTAAGCAAGTGCCAAACAATTTTTTTCAAAAATTCAGTAAGCAAGTGCCAAACAATTTTTTTCAAAAATTAATCCACAGATACTACCTCATCAGAATCATCATAATCACCAGTATCATCATAATCAGATACCAATTCATCCTCCAATATCTTATTCTCACAATATGTATTTTTCTCAAAAGTAGCCAAATACCTAATAATCAATTTTGCAACTCCTTTTACCATCCAATCATTATCATTATTAACTCTATTCTTTGAAATCAATAATAAAGTAATTATTTGTTTATCTAAAATCTCTCTATTTGGCCAATACTTGTGCAAATAATCCTCCCAAAATATATCATAACTATCCAACATAAAATACTTGCCAATAGTCTCTCTTGTCTTCTCACAATATTTAATATAATACTTCAATGCTAAATTATTATCTTTGACCTCTTGCTCAGTTTGATAAATATGCGCTAAATTAATCAATGCTTGTTCATTTCCTTTGCCAATCGATAATTCCAATAATCTTATTGCCTCATCCAAATTCTTATCAACATTATAACCAACACTATACATATATGCTAAATTATTCATTGCAACATCATTCCCATAATCAATGGCCATCTTGTATAATCTCACTGCTTCCACTATATTATTCTCCTCACAATATATCTTTGCTAACTTTATCATTGATTGCACATTCCCATATTTAATTCCAACATTATATAATCTCTTTGCTTCATCAACATCTTTAGTAATTACATTCCCAAAATAATGTATATCAGCCAAACTATCTATTGAATTAATATTTCCATTGTCAATTGCCATCTTAAACAATCTTATTGCTTTGTTATTTCTATAATCAAGTATTTCTTTTTTAGTCACCTCACATTCCACACCATCAACATACAAATAAGCAGTATCTCTATATATACAAGCTAAAGTGTGCATTGCATATTTGTCTTTTAATTCTATGGCCATTTTATATAATTTTTTTGCTTCATCTACATTCTTTTCTATATCTTTACCATTATAATACATATCAGCCAAATTATTCATTGCACAATTATTCTTCTTGTCAACTGCTAATTTAAATAATCTTATTGCTTCATCTGTATTCTTTATAACATCTGTTCCATCCCTATACATACATGCCAAATTATTCATTGCAATAATATTATCTTGTTCAATCGCCAACTTGTATAATCTCACAGCTTCTTCTATATTTTTCTGAATACCCATTCCCTGATGATAAATAAAACCTAGATTATTCATTGCTGAACCATTTCCTTTATCAATTGCCATCTTGAAATATTTAATTGCTTCTCCTACATTTTTATTTACTTCAATTCCCTCAAAATATATATTGGCCAATAAATTCATGGTGTATATATTACCATATTCTACACTTAATCTATATAATCTTATTGCTTCATTCATATTTTTGGGGATATTCTTTCCACCGTGAAACATATTGGCCAAATTTATCATTGCCAATCTATTGTCACTTTCTATTGCTTTATAATAATACTTTACTGCTTCATCATAATTTTTCACATGATATTGATTATAAAAACCGGCATAATATAATAATTCATTGTCTTCAGAATTAATATCTATTGGTATACTTTTATAAATTAAATCATGGATTGTCTTAATATTCTCATTTTTAGATGTTTTTATGTATGAATAATTATATTTTTCCAAAAATCTTATTATATCTTTTTCTAAACTTGTTATTTGCATATATTATATTTTATTACCATTTTTTTAAATCATAAAATAAAATTTTTTATCAATAAATTATATATCTTTTCAATGTTTTTATGATTTAATATTTTCACATATGTTATTCTCTTTTTCTCTATAAAATTTTCAATTTCTTTCAACATTAATTCTTTTTCCATGTTTATTTATAATGTAAATTTATGCATGTTTTTGTAATACTCTATACAAATACTTGTTATTTCAACTTTTTAACCCATAATTTGCCAAATGTCTAATAATCATTCTTGTTATACCTTTCACCATCCAACTCAAATGATCACACTTAAATCTATTCTTGGAAATCAATAATAACATAAATATTTGTGTGCTAATCTTTCCTTTATTTGGCCAATATTCATGCAAATAATCTTCCCAAATAATTTTATTTTTATCTATTGTAATAAATTCATTTAAACTATCTTCAGTGCTATTACAATATTTAACATAATATTTCAATGCCAAATTATAATCATAATGAGAACCAATATTGTGATATATGGATCCTAACATTAACATGGCTGTCCCATTTTCTTTGTTACTTGCTCTCTCAAAATATTTTATCGCTAAATCAATATTTTTACCAAAATATATACCGTGCTGATACATTATTCCCATAATCGCCATCGAATAAACATTATCTTTTTCAATTGCCATGTTAAAATACTTTAATGCCTCATCATATTTTTTATTTATATAATAATGCACACCAATATAATGCAAAACTTCATGGTCCAAATTATCAATATCTAATTTATTATTCTTGATCATCATATTATGTATTTTCTCAATATTCACTTCTTTCACTATTTTTACATAACTAAAAAATCGATTACTCAAATAATTTATAATATCTTGTTCCAAAATGTTCATTCGTTCTTTTTATTTATTGCCTGGATCATAATTATTTATTATTTCAACTTTTTAACACAAAAAATTGAAATAATAACATGTTGAATCACACAATATAATCATACTTGTATCATTAAAATGGGTAAAAATGAAATTAAAAGTATGTATGGCAAAGATTGTTATTTATTATTATTAAATCTAGTAATAAATAGAAATAATGAACACGATGTAAATTTGTGGAATAAATATGCTGCAAAATCTTTGTCCTCTCTAAAATTCAATGAAAACATCGAAGATGAATTCGAAATATTCAATAAATGGAATGATATGAAAAAAATGATTCCTAGCAATAAATTCCTACAATATCTCTTCTATGGTGCCAGACTTGATAATATAAATCAAGAAAAAGCACACGATTACCTTAATTATGTTATTTGTGATTTCTTTCTGTTTTTAACAGAAAATATGTATCATAGATTTACATATGAATACCTACAAAATAATAATGTTAATACAATATATACTCCTTTGTTTGATGGTAAAGAATCATATTGGTTTAGTCTTGTAATGCATAAAATACAAAGTTATGTTAAAATTGATTATTCACAATACAAAAAACATACACAAAAATTTAATGATTTTAGTGAAAATCCAGTTCATATCTTAGTATCATTAGAACAAGAACTAACAAAAATATTCAAAAATAACAATGAATTAAATACACTTCCAACAAATGTATTCAATATATCCAATTATACATCCACAAAATTAGATACTTCTGAAAAAATAGTAATTGGAATTGGTTCACTTGGTTGTTCCACTGCCATGGCTAATGTGTTAAAACAAGAAAATCCAAGCGAATACAAATTAATACTATTTGGAGGAGGTAATAATCTATTATGTTCAAAAATTCATGAATGGTATAAAGATTATTATCAATCATTGACAGAAAAAAATATAAATTTTGTATGTTTTTTTGTTATGGATGAAAAACCACACACAAAAAATACAAGATTACAAACACTCAATAAACACTATTATTCGCCATACACGCCGCAACACTATAATGATAGTGGATATGATGTTGTATTCCTACATTGCCTCAAAAAAACGCCAAACTTTATTAAAACTATTGTCCAGGAATATAACTTATAATATTTAATTTATAAAAAATTGAAATAATAACATATTGAACCATACAATATAATCCTAATATCACAAAATGAATACTACTGAATTTGAACAAATGGAAACTAAAGATAGCTATATGTTACTACTAAATTTAGCAATGGTCGACACAAACTCAATAAATCTATGGAATGATTTGGCAAAAAAATCATATTGTCATTTCCAATTCAATGATAAAATAGAAGATGAATTTGAAATATTCAATAATTGGAATAATGAAAAAAATGCGATCCCGAACAATAAATTCTTAAGTAATCTTTTTTATGGTCTAAGATTAAATAATGTTGATCAAAAAAAAGCACATGATTATCTCAATATTGCTCTTATTGATTTCTTCTTATTTCTAACAGAAAATATCTATCTTAGAATAACAAGTAACCTTATCAAAGATAAAAATTTTTCCACAATATATAATCACTTCATTGATGGACAAGAAGCATACTGGTTTGATCTTTTAATGCATAAAATGCAAAGTTATGTTAAAATAGATTACTCAAAATTTGAAAAATACACAAAAATATACAAAGAATTTTATCAAAATCCCGCAAAAATATTAAGATTATTGGAAGAAGAATTAACAATTACATTCAATAATAAACAACATGTAAACTTAAAAAATATTTTTCATGATAATTGCGAAAATATGATATTAGATACATCAGAAAAAATTGTCATTGGAATCAACACAAGTGGATCTATTTATGCCATTTCTCAAATTTTGAAACAAAAAAACCCATACAAATATACATTAATATTGTTTGGAGGATTAAATGCATTATATGATACATATGGCCAAAAACACAAAGATTATTATAAACAATTATCAAAACAAAAAGTAAAACTTGTATGTGTATATTCTTCATATGGTTTTCAATATGAAAGCACTCTCAAATATGAACTAAATATTCATTTACTTGATGAAAATTACTACTCACCATTCACACTCAAAACACATAATTATCAACTATATTATTATATTTTCTTACATTGTCTCAAAAAAACACCAAATATCATTAATATTATGGCAGAGAAATGCAAAGTTATAACTATCTAGTTATACAATCATCTTAATTTATATCTTCAAATAAAAAATTGAAATTTAAAGTATATGAAACGTCCATTATAATTTACACATTATTAAATGAAAAAATTCATAATATTACTCATATTCTTACAATTAACTATCATTTTTGCATTGTCATCAACTCCCAATTATGATATTGTGCAAAAAATTGCTCATGAAGAACTTGCAAAAGTATGTCCACAAAGAGGCTTCAAAGGCGTTGAAAAACAATGTGAATCATCACATAATGTCAAAATTAATAAAAATGATTTATTACCAGTAAATTTAGGTATCGGTTGGGATCCTGTATCTGGTAGCATCAAATTACCTGTCTTACAAGTCACATATAATGATAAAAAAACATATAATAAATTCCTTGTTCCAGACCAATTTGATCTTGCAATACAAAACTTATTGACTCCAACCAGATTCACACAAACATATCATTTGCCAAGTGAATTCTTTAATAATATAGACATCACTAGAACCAAAATCAAAGGAGGTATATTTGCATCTAGTCAAGATATGTACGATAAAATCATCAAATATTTTGGATCAGGTGAACAAACTATGACTCTTGTACAAGAATTTCATACTGCCTTTACTTTGGTATATAATACCACTGTAAATATCAAAAAACAAAACTTGGATAACTCATTTAAAAGAGCATTGGCTTACATGCCAGAAAATTATGAAAATAATAAAGATATCTATAAATTGTTCTTGAATTATTGGGGTACCCAAGTTGTAATCTCTGGTCAAGTTGGTGGAGTTGCTGAACAAATCACCAATATCAAAGAATGTTTTTACACCAATGCAATAAACTTAAATAATCAAGCAGAACTTACCATGTTGAAACAATTATATGCCAAAAATTATGCACATGTAAATTATACTGCCTCATATTTACAATACTCCAAAGCCAACATCATGGAAATATATGGTGGTAATCCAACTATCATTGATGAAAGTATGTGGGATGCAAGATTACAATCTTTTGAAGAATATCCAGTATTCACTGATGTTACTGTTATATCTATCTTGGATTTCATTGATAATGATATAATTAAAAATAATGTTGGAAAAGCAATCAATGATTATTATACAAGTGGCAAATTAGACATGTCATCTGTTATCAATCAATGGACTAATACATGGAATTCAGCAAAAAGTGTCACTTCAATGCCAACTGTTTTTGGAATTAATCAAGAAATATATTTAATCCAACAATATTGGAGACATCCTTTATCAATTATTAATGGCGCTAGGAATGATTTCACTTTAAATACATCAGGTGAAAATCTCATAAATATATGCGGAAATGCACAAGTAAATGAAGCTCAATTAATAGCATGTTTACAATATTTTAGTGATGCAAGAAATATATTCTGCAAAAGAGATACTAGTGGATACTTATATGCTTCTATGAGTCCTATTACATATCCATTTCCTTGGATGAATTCAATGCAATATGTAATGGGACATTTCAGATTGCAAGTAACTGTTGGTGAAGGTCAACATGTCAAACAAGGTTCTTCTTTTGTTGAAGGAATTATTGCAAACCCAAAAGGATCCTTGAGATTCAGACATTATTGCTTCACTGGTTGTAATCCAATAGTTACAAATACACAAACGGCAAATAATCCATGGGTTCGCACAACATATGGTAATCTCGTGTGTACTTGTTCACCATTTTAATTTATATTTCTTTATCAAACAGCTATCCAACATTTTATCAACTGAATGTTTGTAAAAAATTGAAATTTAAAGTATATGAAATATTCATTATAAATCACACCTTATCAAAATGAAATCATTTATCCTAATAATTATATTCTTAAAATTAGTCTTATCATTAAGTAATTATGATATGATACAACAAATTGCCAATGAAGAACTATTAAAAGTATGTCCACAAAGAGGCTTTAGAGGAGTTGAAAAACACTGCAATATAACATACAATAATAATCAAAATCAAACAAAAATCTTACCTGTAAATTTGGGTATTGGTTGGGATCCTGTATCTGGAAGCATCAAATTGCCTGTCTTACAAGTTACATACAATAATAAAAAAATGTATAATAAATTTCTAGTTCCAGATCAATTCAATCTTGCTGTGCAAAATTTATTAATCCCAAATAGATATACACAAACATATCATTTACCAAGTGAATTTTTTGGAAATATAGATATTACAAGAACACAAATCAAAGGAGGAATATTTGCATCAAGTCAAGATATGTACAATAAAATCATTCAATATTTTGGCGCAGGTGAACAAACAATGACTCTTGTACAAGAATTCCACACTGCTTTTGATCTAACATATGATACTAAAATAAATGTCACAAAACAACTGTTAAATAATTCTTTCAAAAAAGCATTAGCATATTTACCAACAAACTATCAAGAAAATAAAGATATCTATAAATTATTCTTGTATTACTGGGGCACTGAAGTTGTAACGTCTGGACAAGTTGGAGGAGTTGCTGAACAAATCACTAATATCAAAGAATGCTTTTATGGTGAATCAATCAATATGGAAAATCAAGCTGAATTAACTATTCTAAAAACATTATATGCACAACAATATGCTAATGCTGCTTATAGTGCTTCTTTTCTACAATACTCTAAAGCTAATATCTTGGAAATCTATGGTGGCGACCCCACAATAGTAGAATATTCAAGATGGACAGAAAGATTAAATTCTTTTGAAGAATATCCTGTATTCACTGATGTCTCTGTTATTTCCATCTTGGAATTTATTGATAATAGTGTAATAAGAAATAATGTAGAACAAGCAATCAATGATTATTATGTGAGTGGACAGTTACAAATGTCTTCTGTTATTACTCAATGGATTGATAGTTGGAATGCTGAAAAGAGTGTTGTGTCAATGCCAACAGTTGTCACAAGTGATGATCATTATATGGCTGACAAAGAAGTTTACATGGTACAAAAATTTTGGAAATATCCAAACATAGCAATTAATGGTGCAAGAAGTGATTTTACCATTGGCACTATGGGTGAAAATTTGGTGGATATATGCGGAGATACCCCTGGCTACACAACCACAAATGAAGTTCAAGAATTAACATGCTTGCAATATTTTGCTGATATTAGAAATGTATATTGCAAAAGAGATGCAAATGGATACATGTATGCTTATATGGATCCTGCAGCAAATATGTTTCCATGGGTAAATCAAGGTTGGTATCAAACATCACAAGTAAGATTACAAATATCTGTTGGTGAAGGAACACATGTCAAACAAGGTACTTCTTTTGTTGAAGGATATTTAATAGGACCTTCTGGCCCAGCATTACCATTTAAACATTCATGTTTCACCGGTTGTGCACCACAAGTTATAAATGTCCAAACTGAAAATAATATATATTGGAGTTACACACGTGGGAATTTAATATGTACTTGTCCACCTTTTTAATTTATCATTATATTTAATCATAATTATTAATACTCATATTAATTTTTTTAATAAAAAAAGTTGAAAAGTGAAATGCTTGAATAACATATTAAACAATTCATAAATCATTAAATGAAATACATAATAATATTGATTTTATTAATACTTTTTCAACAGGTTTATAGTTACAAACCTATTGATGCAACACAATATATGGGTGCAGGAGTTGATGCTAAAAAAGCTATATTTGGTTTAGCACCAATATTTCAATTAACATACACTTCAAATAAAACTTGGACTTCACCACACTCAAATATTACCTTCAAAGTACCTGATCAAATTGCAACCTCCAGTGATACACAAACACAAGAAATAGTTCTGCAAAATTCATATAAAACTTATCAACACTATTTATATGAATACACTGCACATTGGAACTTTGATGTCAATATCGGTGTGTCATACGCCTCTTTGGGATACAAATACAATAAAGAACTGGCAATTACTAAAGAAACATTAGATACTCAAACAAAAACTATGATGCATGGTAATCATGTCTGGTATTTCTATGTTGCCACTTTATATCCTGCTTTTATCCTAAATTATGATCCAATGTTCCAAATGGCTTTAAACAAATTACCACAAAAAATAGTTACAAGTAATGATTTGACATACTATAATGAATTCATTACAACATTTGGTACACATTTTATGACCAGAGCATTGTTCGGTGCTAAAGTTAACTTTAATGCTTACACTGATGATTCTTTAATGCAAAGTCATAGTAGTGAATGGGTATCAACACAATATGGATTTTATTTCCATTCTAAACTCTTTAATATAAGCAGTGGGGGATTCAAAAATCAATCTGATATCAAAGTTTCTGAACAATTCTTAAAACAAGTAAATGCTAAAATAAACTTTTATGGAGGTGATCCAAGTCTCAGTAATCTTAATAATTTAACAGATTGGACAGATACCATAGATCAATTCACATATCCCATTAATTCCACTATGAATGGTATTTGGGAACTTGTCACAACAGATATAATCAAACAACAAACCCTAAAATCATTTGTCATTAATTACATGAATTCCGACCTTAAATTGTCAAGAGGAAAAAAAATAATAGTAAATGATAAATCAAAATTAAATAATAAATTAGATCTGACTTGCATTGGACATGGATTTAATGAATTGAATGTTGAAGGATGTTTGGCACCACTATTCCAATATACATATAATAAAGATAATTTGCCAAATGAAGTTTATGTTACATATATTCCAGACAGTATCTTGGGAAATATCAATGTAACAATGACTGATATATTCAATGGTAACACATGGGAACATTGGTATCACAAACATCACGGTTGGTTCGGATCCAGTTCCAAAGAAGTCTATAAATTCTACAGTGAATACTTCCAATCAAGTAAATCTTTAGTCTCTAATTGGTTAGAAATCTCATATCAAGCATTAACTTTGGTTGATATACCACCTCTAAAATTGGATCCAATGTTCCAACTTGCTCTTAATAAATTGCCAAAAATCTATAATAATGATACCATGGAAATTTACTTTGAATTCTTGGGAACATTTGGTACAGCGTTCGCATATGAAATAGTATATGGAGGTAAATTTACTTTCGATATCTGGTATAACTCCACATATATTCACACTGAAAGTATTGAATGGATAAAAAAGAATTCACATTGGAGCTTTATGGGATTCATTGGAGGAGGTCATGGATCAAGTTACACTTCACAATATGTTGATAAAGAATTTCATGAATCTTTATTATTTGAATATTCTTATCAAGGTGGTAATATACAATCATATGGTTACAATCAATGGAAATTATGGTTGGCAAGTATCAAAGATAATCAAATGCCTTTAAAATGGAAATTAATGCCAATCACATTTACTATTAGTGATACTCTAATCAAAAACAATGTAAATTTAGCTTTGGTTGATTATGCTAAAAATTCTGAATTAAATCTTGCAAAATATATCCAAGCTATCAAACACTAAATCTTTCATTTATTATTTTAATTCTTTAGTAAGACTTTTCGTAAAAAAATTGAAATAACAAGTTTATGATTTCTTCATTCTATGATAAAGTAAATATCATGGCAAATACTGATTCAACTGAACAATATATTAATATGAATAATGTTAATGATAATGATATTAATAGTATTAATACTATTGATTCAAATGAATACATAAAAATAGCATGCAAAAATAATTCAATGGGATGTGAAAATTTGGCATTGCATGAAGATGATTATTGTGGTACTTGCAATAATACATTCTTCTCCTGTAAAGATTATTGCAAAGAACAATTTAATTGGCTTATATTTGATTAAATACCAATCAGTTAAACATTATTTTTTTATTTCTAAAATTATAAAAGTTCCATGTTAAGTAATTTATTCAAATATCTTTTGAAACAAGTCTCAACCAATAATATTCACTTTAGATAAAAATTTGATAATTTCATTAATTCTATCATTTGAAATTTGCATCATAAATTAAACATTTTTCAAAAGTCACAAAATGTTCAATGATAATCATAGTTATGCCATGTACCATCCATTCTAAATTATCATAAACTCTATTTTTAGAAATTATCAGTAATGTAATTATTTTTTTATCAATTTTATCTTTGTTGGGCCAGAATCGATGTAAATGTTTTTTCCAAGTGACATAATGTTTATCTATATCAATATACTTACTCAATGGTTCGTTTTTAGCTATACAATATTTTGCATAATATCTAATGGCTAAATTAAAATTTAATTTTAAACAATATAAATGTGCAAGATTATGCATAGACACAATATTATTTCCACTAATTGCCATTTTATAGAATTTTATAGCTTCTATACTATTTCCATCACGATCATACATTAATGCGAGATTGCCCATTGAAATGACACTATTTTTGTCAATTGCCATTTTATATAATTTTTCAGCTTTTTTATGATTTTTTTCAACACCATATCCACAATCATACATATGTGCCAAATCATTCATTGCACGCATATGTCCTTTTTTGATAGCGATTTTATATAACTTAACAGCCTCATCATAGTTTTCATATAATCCATTTGTACTATATATCGCGGCCAAACTATTCATTGCACATACACTTCCTTTTTCAATAGCCATTTTCCATAATTTTATTGCTTTTTCATAATTTTGCCAAACACCATGGCCTTCCCAATACATAAATGCAAGATTATTCATTGATTCGTGGTTACCTCTTTTAGTAGAAATTTTATATAATTTTACTGATTCATCATATTTTTTATTAATTCTATTATACAATCCACAATAATTTATTTGTTCATCATCTGAATAATCAATATCAAATGGAATATTATTAATGAATAAATTATGTATTTTTTGAATATTTTCTCTTTTTTGCATTTTTGAATGTGTTATATTATACACATTCAAACATTTCATAAGTTCATTTTCAAGTTCATCTTCAAGTTCATTTTCAAGTTCATTTAAAGTATAATTCATTTCGCTTATTCTATTTATTTAAGTGTACAACAATGAATATCATTTTCAATTTTTTATTCATAATTAAAGCAATGACATTCCAGACAATTCCTTCAAATATCTTTTAGAACAAGTCTCAACCAATAATCCATTTGCATAAACTCCATAATTTGCATAATAATGTTCACTCTCCAATGCAATATGATAAATATTAAATGTTCCTTCATTATCATAATATTTTGCTCTTTCATCTAAACATGCAAGTAATCTATATTTATTATCTGTAACATATATCTTTCTCATTAATTCAATTGTAGATTTTCTTTGTTCATCACTTATATCATCAACCAAAATAGAATGGCAGCCTGTAATAACTAAATCATCAAATATTTCAGGATAATTATCTTTATCACATATATATAATCTTTTTTTAATTTCTTTATCTTTTGCATTATATAATTCAGATTTTCCTATCATATCTATCTTCATATATCCATTATTCAAAGTCTTCACCAAATCACCCTTTCTTAAATTCTGAATCTTTATATATTTCTCATCATTATCCTTCAATACCAATATTTTAGTATCCTCCTTAAAACATGCTGGAGGATCATCTGCAGTATAAGTATATGATGAATAAGTTCCAGATCCATACATATCTTGTGCACTAATGCTCACACTTCCTGCTGATTCACTTGGAGTTATCACAGTAAGAGTATAATTATCATTTGATACAACAGTTCCAAGTGTTACCGTTACATTGAACTTGATATCTATTGATACCCATCATTCCATTCAATTCTTACTTCATATAAATCTTTACGATCTATACTTTTCAAGCCTCTACATTAAATGATTGTCTTAAGGATGTGTAACTCACCCATATATCCTTCCTTACATATATTTCTTTATGTAAATCCCTCGAGCTCCATTCATATCTCGGTCCATCA
>Ga0302280_1002737_pt1 | contig 13251 bp, 13 predicted proteins | sample III_Fen_E1_1_FD_198771 | JGI IMG/M metagenome (GOLD analysis project Ga0302280, IMG submission 198771) | Peat permafrost microbial communities from Stordalen Mire near Abisko, Sweden - III_Fen_E1_1 | ecosystem: Environmental > Terrestrial > Soil > Wetlands > Permafrost | place: Sweden: Abisko...
GTCCATCGGGACGTGTAACCTCCAAAGCATCAAGGATATTAGGAAGGGCTACGCCTTCAAATCTTACGTCAATTACGGGTCCGATAATCTGAACGATTTTGCCCTTATTTCCGGTTGTAGACATGTGAATTTTTTTAAAAAGTGCTGCGAATATAGGACATTTTTAATCTCCAATAGATGACTTCAATTTTTTTAGTTTTGCACAGCCTATAATAGCGTAATATTGACCCATGAAAGTTTTCCGTTCTATTGATGAATTTGCAGCTTCCGGTAAGGATAGAAATGTTGTAACCACAGGCACTTTTGATGGTGTTCATTTGGGGCATCGCACCATACTGGAAAGGGTTGGCAGCATCGCAAAAACCAAAAATACCGAAAGTGTATTGCTTACTTTTCATCCTCATCCGAGGGAAGTGCTTTTCCCGGATTCAGCTAAAATGTTTTTCCTTACTACCCTTGAAGAGCGGGAGGAATTGCTGGAAAAATCAGGTATTCAAAACCTTATTATTCACCAATTTACAAAAGAATTATCCCAGGTATCGGCCATTGATTATGTAAAAGATATAATAGTAGCCAAGCTAAAAACCGAAACTCTTGTAATAGGTCATGACCACCACTTTGGAAATGGCCGTAAAGGTTCCATTAAAGAGCTGGAGGAATGGGGGCCTATATATAATTTTAATGTGGAAGAAATGCCTCCTTTAAAATTTGGGGATATTGCCATAAGCTCTTCTAAAATAAGAAATGCCTTACAAAGTGATGATTTGCAAATGGCCAATACGTATTTAGGCTATCACTTTTTTATTCATGCAAAAGTTATTCATGGCATGAAATTAGGAAGTACGAAATTAGGGTATCCTACCGCCAATCTGGAGATAGATTTCCAAAATAAAATTGTTCCTTCCGACGGAATTTATGCTGTTTACATAAATGTAGGTGATAGAAAATACAAAGGTATGATGAGCATTGGCACTAACCCTACCATTGCAAATAAAGGCAGAAGCATGGAAGTAAATATCTTCGATTTTAATCAGGATATTTATGGAAAAACCGTGAAGGTTTCCTTTTTTAAAAAAATACGCAACGAAGAAAAATTCGGAAACTTGGATGAACTGAAAGCAGCATTAGATAGGGATAAGGAGGTATGTTTGGAAATACTATAATTGCCTTTATTGCTTATCTTTGTTCCAAAAACTATACCCCATTATGATAAAACTTATAGCTACTTATTTCATCGCTCTTCTTTCATTTTTTGCCATTGATATGGTTTGGCTTGGAGTTATTTCAAAAAACTACTACAAACAAAAACTAGGCTTCATTCTTTCGCCCGATCCTAATTGGGCGGCAGCTATAATATTCTATTTACTATTCATTGCAGGTATTATCTACTTTGCCATAAATCCGGGTCTAAAAGCGAATGATTGGCAGGTAGCATTAGTAAACGGAGCGTTGTTAGGTGCTATGTGTTATGCCACTTATGATCTTACTAATATGGCAACTATTGCCAAATGGCCCATTGAAATTGTAATTATAGATATTATCTGGGGCATGGTTTTAACAGGCTCTGTTTCGGTTATTACTTATTTTGCAGTAGAAAAGATTTTTTAAAACACAACCTTTTAGTTTAAACCTTCATCTGAAAGAATGTCAGATAAAACTTAAAATGGTAAAAATCAGTATATTCAGTAAACTATTATTGTATATTTTGTAAGTTTGCAAAAAATACCCCTTTCATGAAAAAGAAAATAGCAGTTATTTCCATGTCACTTATAGTTGGGGGATTACTTTATTTTACCGGTATAAAGAATAGCAAAGCATACTACTATGGCCCGCTTCCCGGATATAGCGGATCTCCAAGAGACGGACAAACATGTGATGTTGGAGGATGCCATAATTCCCACCCTTTACAAAGTGCACAACCTTGGATTGCTTCCAATGTTCCTGTGGGCGGTTATTCTCCGGATACCGTTTATACTATAACCGCCAAAGCTGTTAAAACTGGACTTACTTCATTCGGATTCGAAATATCTCCACAAACAACAAGTGGCTCTCCTTTAGGTACAATGATTATTACAAATTCTACCAGAACACAAATTTCCACTATAGGTTCCCGGCAATACATGGAACAAACTCAAAATAGCTACCAAGGTACGGATTCCGTAGTATGGACTTTTCAATGGAAGGCCCCGGCATCAGGAACCGGCACAGTAACGTTTTATGGAGCTTTTAACTGCGGCAACGGAAACTCTTCGGCAGCAGGCTCTTTCGTGTATCCGGCAACCCTTATAATTCCTGAAAATCTGACAGCAGGGACAAATAACTTATCAACTGCAAGCACCCCATTTACTACATTCCCAAATCCAGCCCATACACAAATAAATATCTCTTATACTTTAAAAGAAGCTCAAACGGTGGAAATAAACCTATATGGAATGAATGGCGGAAAAGTTTCAACCCTTTTAAACACTATGGAAAATACGGGTACATATACGCAGGGCTTATTATTTCCTTCCGAAATTACGTCCGGCATTTATTTTATACAACTTATAACTAACGGTCAGTCTGCTGTCCAAAAAATTATTGTAGAGTAATGCTGCATTTGTTTATCCATATTTATGAAAATTAAATTTATTGTTGGGTCTATAGTACTATTAGTAGTTATACTTATTAACGCCTGTGAAGACAAACAAGCTACTCTTCCCTCTACAGCCCTTGTTTCCAATTGCGATACCACTGGCCTTACTTACTCTTCAGGTAGTAATACTATGCAAGCAATAATTAACACACAATGTGGCGCCACCAATACTTCATGCCATTCTACAGGCTCCATTAGCGGGTATGATTATTCTTCATACAGCGGTATTGATGCAAACTACAAAAACGGTTTATTATATAGCGCTTTATTCGGCAGCCTGAAAAATATGCCACTTACACCACAATCCGGCTGGGATCCATCATGCATGTTACCTAAATTCAAAGCCTGGATGGACTTGGGATGCCCTAACTAATTCAAATAATATTATGAAAAAACTTGCAATATTTGTAACAGCATTGTTCTTCTTTCTAGTGAAAAGCGAGGGTCAAATATATTTGGCCGATTCTTGCCGCATAAGTTTCTTTTCAGCAACATCTATGGAAGATATACAGGCAGACAATACGATATCGAAACCTGTGATGAGTACGGCTACAGGTGATATTCAAATCAGCATATCCAATGCAGATTTTGTTTTTAAAAGCAGACTGATGGGGGAACATTATAATGAAGACTATATGGAGAGCGCCAAATATCCACATACTGTCTTCAAGGGCAAAGTAAATGAAAAGGTTGATTATAAAAAAGATGGGGTAAATCAAATTACAGTTACCGGCAGTATGAATATGCATGGTGTAGTTAAAACCATTACCATACCCGGAACCCTAACCATTCAAAACGGACTTATTTTTCTTGCCGCAAAATTTGATATTAAAATGGTGGATTATAACATTAAAGTTCCGTCTGTCCTTGGAAACAATTTATCAGACCATGTTGCAGTTACTTTATCTGCCACCATGAAACCCTATGCCGCTAAATAATACCTGTATTTATTATGAGTATAAAATATTTTCCTCTTTTCATTACGGTAACATCTCTGTTTATTTCTTTTACGGCAAAATCACAAGAAGATCTTCTTAAGCTTGTGGATACCACTAAATCCGGGGAAACCAAAAAACTTCCATCTACCTGGAAAGATGTAAAACTCGTTAATGTTGAAACCACTAAAATAACAGACCCGGGGGTAATGCAATTTGTCATATTACACAGGTTTGGAAATGTTGGCGGAGAAGGTAACGGAGGGTTTCATACCTTATATGGTTTTGACGTTGCATCTGACATTGAGTTTGCATTTAATTTCGGTATAGCTAAAAATTTTATGGTGGGTATTTCCCGCAGCAAACAACAAGAGCTAATTGATTTGGATGCAAAATATAAACTAATAACACAAACATCCGGCGTACCTGTTTCACTTGCAGTTTATGAGGATATAGGAGTAACACCTGAGCTTAACTCCACTTTTTATGCCGGATCAGACTCCTCTACAACACATTCCCTTTTTACAGACAAGCTTTCCTATTTTAGTGAATTGATTTTAGACAGACGCTTTAGTGATCATATTTCATTGGAATTATTGGGCGGAGCGCAGCACCGCAACTATGTTCTTCAAACTGAAAATAATGCGAATGGAGCTACCGATGAAAACACAATTCCTTTTATAGCTGCCGGTGGCAGAATTATGTTCAATAAGCATTCCAGCCTGGTTTTTGATGGCTATTACATCCTATCTAAATACAGAATGAATAATACAGCTAATCCCTTTTACCCCCCCATTTCAGTAGGCTATGAAGTGGAAACCGGCGGACACGTATTTGAAATAAACTTCACCAATGCTTCTTTTCTTGACGAGAATAATATAATTCCTTACACACAGGGAAATTGGCTGAAAGGCGGGTTTAAATTGGGCTTCTCCATATCGAGGGTGTTTAACATTTAAGGGCTTTTTGTATTTCAATAGTATTTTTTATTTTCCCCTGATGCGGATACATTAACTTTGCGTCATGAGAAAAACAGGTTGGCTGTTTATATTACTATGCATTTCTTTCCCTGCTTTACTTGAGGCCGGGGGTATTAAAAATGCTTTTAAGGCTCTCTCCATCTACGACTATTTTAAAGCAAGGGAGCTTTTTACGAAAGAATTAAAAAGCAAAAGCCACTATGCTGTTGCCGCTTATGGACTGAGCATACTAGCATCACGCACCGACAACCACTTCTATAACCTGGATACGGCATATACCTATATACTTAAGGCTCAAAAAACATATCCGGCGTATTCCTCCAAGCAAAAATTAAAATGGAAGCCCTTTGGTATTGATTCAACAAGTATTTGCAATTTAAAAGACACTATAGAATACAAAGTATATGTGTTGGCTGCTTTGCATAATACTATGGAAGAGTATACCCATTATATTAACATGTATTCCAGTTCAGCCAAAATTCCACAAGTAATTGAGCTGAGAGATCTACTTGCTTTTAATATTGCAGGCAAAGAGAATACGTATCAGGTATATGAAACATATATGGAAACCTATCCCGCTTCACGGGAATTTGATGATGCCAAAAAACGCTATGAGATACTTCTTTTTCAAACATTAACCTCCGGGCACCTTGTTAAGAATTATGTAGACTTTATTGCCAGGTATCCGCAAAGCCCTTATGAGGGTGCAGCAGAAGATTCTGTTTACAGGCTTATGACTTCCCACAAGCAAATAAGCGACTACCATACGTTTGTAAAAAAGTATCCCAAGAACAAAAATGTGGAAGATGCCTGGAGGAGAATTTATTCCATGTATACCATGGACGGGAAACCGGAAACTTTTATTCACTTTCGATCTGCCTATCCCGACTACCCTTACCTGCAGCACGCCGACACCGATTTGATACTTTCAAGAACAATCTTCTACCCCGTTAAATACGCTGATAAATGGGGTTATATAGATAGTACCGGAAAATTGCGCATTCCATTTAAGTATGAATGGGCCGACACGGCATTTTTTGATGGACTTGCTGCTGTGGCTATTAACGACAAAATAGGTTTCATAAATAAAAGAGGGGAAATGGTAATTCCATGCGCATATGAGGAAGCCGACCATTTTTACAAAACACTTTCCATTGTTAAAAAAGGCGGACTTTATGGCATTATCTCCAGCATAGGACAGGTAATAGTGCCGTTTGAATACCAGGAAATTCTTGAATTTTCAGAAGAAAATGCGGAGGTGGAAAAAAATAATCTTTTCGGATATATTAACCTGCTGGGTGATGAGGCTATTCCTGTAAAATACCTGGATGCATTAGATTTCTCCGAAGGATTGGCAAGTGTTGAAAATTCTACCAATAAATATGGGTATATCAATCACCGTGGGAATTTGATAATTCCCTTCAACTATGATTGGGCAGACAGATTTACAGATAGCCTTGCTAAAGTAAAAATTAATGGAAAATTTGGGGTGATCGACTCAAAAGGAAACGTTATTTGTCCTATTAACTACGATAATGTTGGCGACTTTTCACAAGGCAGGGCCATGCTTGTAAATGGACTTGCTGTTGGATATTGCTTGCTGAATGGAACTATTATTGTTCCCTTGAAATATGAATTTACGCCCGATTTACTTACAGATGGCAATTTCCGGAATGGATTTGCAAAAGTTCAACTGCATAAAAAAAGAGGATTTATTGATACTGCCGCAAAGCTTGTTATCCCATGCAAATACGATGATGTAATTTATTTCACCCAAGGACTTGCTCCGGTTTTAGAAAACAAAAAATGGGGTTATATCAATGAAAAAGGAAGACAAGTGATACCTTGCAAGTACGATCTTGCTTACCCATTTGTCGACAGCCTTGCTAAAGTTAAAGTAAATGGTTTATTTGGCTATATTGATTTAGAAGGCAAAATGGTAATTCCTCCCCAATTTAACCAGGCCAATGATTTTAAAGATAAGCTTGCCATTGTTTCCATAGATGGAAAATTTGGCTTGATTGATAAAGCAGGAACTTTAATTGCACCTTGTATTTGGACAGATATTAAAACAATGCAGCACCATCTTTTAAAGGTTAGCATAAACGATAAAATGGCGTATTATAACCTGAAAACACGCCAATACTTATGGCAGGAAAATGGGTTTACAGGAAGCCCCGCCGGCAAATAAAAAACGGCACAAAACGGCTTATTTTAACTTACGGATTCACCAACCTATTCTTAGGTATTCTATTCAGCAGAATAAACCCTAATACGAAAAGCGAAAGAAGGAAGGCAATAGAGTTTCGCATATCATGTGTAAAGTCATACACCCAGCCATAAAGAAATAAACCCAGCACACTGCCTACGTTTTCGCAAACATCATAAAAGCTGAAGAAGGAAGCATGATCTTCTGTCTCTGGCAGCATTTTAGAATAGGTAGAGCGTGATAAAGCCTGCACTCCACCCATTACCAATCCTACAAAAAAGGCGAGCGTATAAAACTCGTAAGCTGTATATGTTAAGTAGGCCCCAATACATGCACCAATCCATATAAACACGGCCCATTTAAGCATGTATATATCGCTTTTCTTTTTAGCTATGTAAGAAAACATATACGCTCCCGCAACAGCTACAAATTGAATAATTAATATGGTTGGTATAAGTTGATCTTCCTTTAAATGCAGCGTGTTTGAACCGAATAAATTAGCCACCAGCATTATGGTTCTAACGCCTGTATTATAAACAAAAAATGCTATCAAAAAGCGTCTTAGCCTTTTGGTAGTTTTAAGTATGTTCCACACTTTTACCAATTCCTGGTATCCTTTCCATATATTCTGCACACCTTGTTTTTTCACTTCCCCGAAAGGGTTAGTAGGTAAATAACGGAAGGCTATTTGGGCAAAACCTATCCACCAGATACCCACAGTAACAAAGGATATTCGGGTTGCCATTCCTTGTGCATCCGGACCGGTGATGCCTATCCATTCCGGTTTTGATACCATTACAAGATTGATAATAAGCAAAATTGAACTACCTATATATCCCGATGCAAAGCCTTTGGCGCTAACTCTATCCTGGTCTTTATGATCCACTATTTCGGGTAGGTATGCATTATAAAACACAATGCTTCCGGCATAACCTATGCAGGCAAATATCACCATCAAAATGCCGAGCCAAAGAGTAGACGCTGTAAAGAAATATAAAAAGCTGCAGGCCAACGCACCCATGTAGCAGAAAAATTTCATGAATATTTTTTTATTGCCGCTATAGTCCGCAATACCTGATAATAAAGGCGACACGGCAGCAATTACCAAAAAAGCAAATGAAAGCGCATACGTATAAAGTGCATCCGGAAGAAAATCAAACCCAAGGAAATTTACTTTATTATTTCCGCCCGAGTGCGTAACAGCTTCGTAGTATATAGGGAAAAGCGTGGAAGTAATGACCAGATGATACACCGAGTTAGCCCAGTCATACGATGCCCAGGCATTAATTACTTTCTTATCTCCTTTTTTAAACATGCGGTTCCTTAAGGCAAATGTATGGAATAAACGCTAAACATAAATAAAACACTTACTTTTATAACCTTATTTCAAAAAGATTATGGCAACCCTTTCTATCATTATACCTGTTTACAATGAAGCCCGGACTATTGAACTTCTGCTTGATAAAGTAATAGAAGCACCTATAGATTTTAATATTGGCAAACAACTTGTTATAGTGAATGATGGCTCAAAGGACGATACATTAGCCATTCTGAACAACTATATTGAAAAGTTTAAACAACGGCAGAAAGAGTTACCTATACCTACCGAAATCCTTCTTTATGATAAAGAAAAAAACGCAGGTAAAGGTGCTGCTATTCATGCCGGAATAGAATCGGCTACGGGTGATTATATTATTGTTCAGGATGCCGATCTGGAATATGATCCCCGGGAGTACTCCCTTTTATTAAAGCCTATTATCGAAGGTTTTGCCGATATTGTATATGGCTCCCGTTTTATGGGTGGAAATCCCCATCGTATGCTATTCTTCTGGCATTCTATTGGCAATAAAATTCTTACTTTCTTATCCAATATGTTATCTAATCTTAATATGTCGGATATAGAAACATGTTATAAGCTGTTTAAAGCAGATATAATAAAAAATATTAAATTAAAAGAAAAGCGTTTTGGCTTTGAACCCGAAGTTACCGCTAAAATAGCACGTATTAAAAAAATACGGATTTACGAAGTGGGTATCTCCTACTATGGTCGTACTTACGAAGAAGGCAAGAAAATAAATTGGAAAGACGGCTTTCGTACCATATGGTGTATTTTAAAATACAATCTCTTTAGCAAATAGGCCTAAGCTTAATACTTCATCAATACCCTGTGGTCAACATTTGCTTCCCTGGTTGCAGGATTTAAAAATTTCCAGCTTAGTAAAGTAGGCGAATGGCTGTAATACCTTCCTTCTATAGTAATTTCCGGATCAACATGCTGTATTTCTTTTATATATGCTGTATCGGCAAGTATATAGGTTTTACCGCGCACTAAATTTCCCTTCAATCTCGTGTCATCCATAAACTCCGTGAGAGGAAGTTGGCTGTAGAATTGCATGGCATACCCATGATAATCCCGATAAATTAATAATTTGGAACCCTCTAAAGCTGTTTTATCCAGCTGACGGGCAACATATGAACCGGTTTGGTAGGTAAGCACTTTAGGATAAAAATGGGTATTGAAAATGAACGTTAAGGTTGCAAATGGAATAAGGGTTATTAGAAAAATCCTGGCAGATAAATTCTCCTTTCGTAAGAATAATATATAAAGGAACCCGCAAAAAGACAGACTGATTATTGCCGGGAAGAGAACAGGAGCAGGGAAAATATAAAATACGATCAAATAAATTATAGCAAATATTACGAACATTAAAAAAATATGAATGCCGTAAAATGCTGAAAAAAGTTTTGACTTTACTCGGGAAGTAAAGCGCGCATCCAAATACTTGGCAGTTAGAACAGCAGCCAGTGGATGAATGGCAAAAGAGTAATGCGGCAATTGGTATTTGGACCGGGAAAGAAAAATTAAAATCAGCACAAAACCTGCAACCGTCATGGTTTCTGAGCGATCAGGCTTTTTGAAATTCTGTATTTTATTTTTTATTTCTGTATACAGTGCCGGTATAAAAAATACGCACCAGGGTGCGAAGCTCCATAGGAAACTATGAAAAAGAAAAAAAGGATCGGGGTTATTGTTCCAGCTGCTTTCACCGGTAATTCTTCCAAAGCTTTGTGTCCAGTAAAAAAATCGTAAGCCCGATGTTCCAGTGCGGTCATACATCACCTTTTCCGGATGCAGATCAAATTGCTCATAAAGCCCGTAACTCATGGGCAATAGTACAATGGCAATTACAAGCACGGCCAGTAAATACTGCCAGCGGAAAAAGCTTTTCCATTGCCTTTTATAAATAAACTCAATGCTAAAAGCGGTCACGGGAATAATCAATCCAATAGGGCCTTTGGTCATCATAGCCAGCCCTACTCCTACTGCACCGAGCAATATATTTTTCAATTTTAAGTAACGATTGAATTCAGCCAATTGCCACATAGAGAACATCACCCAGCCGGTGAGCATGGTATCTGTTCGCACATCGCTCGTCATTACATAACATGCCATGCACGATGCCATAATGAGTGCTGCCATCTTAGCTGCACGTTCTGTATAAAATAGTTTAGTGTAACGATAAACCGAATAAATTCCCAATGCCAGGCATAGCACAGATGGCAAACGATAGGCCCAATCATGAATTCCGAATATTTTGTACGATAAACAGGCCAGCCAGAATACCAGTGGGGGCTTATCTAAATAATCATTTCCATTAAGATATAATTGCAGATAATTCCCCGATTGAAACATCTGTTTCGAAAGCAAAGCATACGTAGATGAATCTACATCCATCAGGTCTAATTGCATACCTATGGCGTAAATGACAGCCAAAACAGCCAGAGAGATATAGAAAAACCTGTTAAATGCTTTTTCGTTCATCGTTGCAAATGTACGTTCAAATTTTGAACTGCTCCCCCCACTCTAAGAGAAAACAAAATGATACCCCAATACTTTATTAATGGAGAAGGTGACACTACATTTTTTACAATGCCTCACTGTTAATCCAGCCTGAAACTTGTACCAAAATAAGCCGGTATATGCCGTTTTTATTTGTGGGTGAGGGTAAGATTGCTTCGCAGAGCCTAGCATTGACGAACATATTATATGCCAGTCAGTCTCCGCCCAACAAAAAAGGGCTCCGTATTTAACGAAGCCCTTTTACGTTTAGCTGCTAAAGCAGACTATTTATTATCTTCTCCGTAACGATAGCCCAATGCAGCCTTCAATGATTTGATAGCAGCTCTGGTATCTGCAATAGCCGCAGCTTTATGTCCGCCAAAATCATCAGGTGCATGATTCATATAGTCAAGTGCATCTTTCATTTGATCGATGGCTTTTTCAATTCTTGGGTGTTTTTTAGCCTCGTTTTGACGTTGGATGTTGGAGAATGCTGTGGTTGCAAATACACCTAATACAAAGGCCAGTAATACGCTGGCAGTAACAATAGTCTTTTTCATTTGTAGTTTTTTTAAGTTGTTTGTAATTAATTAGTGGCACAAATATATTGGAAATAATATATTACTAAAGTTAAATTAAAAAACATAACATTAAATTATTCCCTTGCGTTTTATATTCTGGCCGGTGAATGCACCGAAAAAAACTATTTCAAAACCAGATTACCAATGTATTGGTCTATATAATGGCATATAAAATATAAAGCTGCTACTCCAATTAAAATAAGCCCTAACCTTAATAATTTTGTGGTGGTAGCTCTTGATATATTCCTTGCTTTTTTATTATAATTCGGCTCCGATTCTTTAGGTTTATCAGAATTAACGCTATTGTTCATCTTAACGGATTTAGAATATTGCTTATGCTTTATCTGTCAAAGATACAATATTAGCAATTTCTATAGTATCATTAATCAATCCTACTTCAATTGCAGGTTTCTCTTAAATAGCCTACCTTTGCAGCCCTGACGCTAAAGGTCAGGACAAGCCCCATTCAAAAAATGTTTAAAGAATATGATGTAATAGTAGTTGGTGCCGGCCACGCAGGATGCGAGGCTGCCGCTGCTGCTGCTAACTTAGGGTCGTCGGTGTTACTAATCACTATGGACATGACGAAGATCGCGCAGATGTCATGTAACCCTGCTATGGGGGGCATTGCCAAAGGACAGATAGTACGTGAAATTGATGCACTTGGAGGATATTCCGGAATTGTTAGTGATAAAACCGCCATACAATTTCGTATGCTCAATCGTTCGAAAGGCCCGGCTATGTGGAGTCCGCGCACACAGAACGACCGTGCATTATTCACATTGGAATGGAGAAAATTGTTAGAAAATACACCGAACCTGGATTTCTTCCAGGACATGGTAAAAGATATAATTGTTAAGAATGACAGGGTCTGCGGGGTTATTACCGGACTTGGCATGGAGATAAAATGCAAATCTGTTGTACTTACCAACGGCACTTTTTTAAACGGCATTATTCACATTGGCGAAAAGCAATTTGGCGGCGGTAGGGCAGGGGAGAGGGCAGCAACAGGAATTACGGAAAAGCTTTTGCAGCTTGGCTTCCAAAGCGGACGTATGAAAACCGGAACACCTCCACGCATTGATGGGCGCTCAATAGATTACTCGAAATTAGAAGAACAAAAAGGAGATGAAAACCCTGAGAAGTTTTCTTACCTGCAAGAAATAGAGCCGCTGAAAAAGCAACGCAGTTGCTATATAGCATATACCAGCGATAAAGTTCATGAGATATTAAAAACCGGTTTTGAAAAGTCTCCGATGTTCGCCGGAAGAATTCAAGGAGTAGGTCCGAGGTATTGTCCTTCGATAGAAGACAAAATAAATCGCTTCGCCGATAAAGAGCGTCATCAACTTTTTGTGGAGCCCGAAGGGTGGGATACGGTCGAAGTTTACCTCAATGGGTTCTCAACTTCCCTTCCTGAAGACGTCCAAGATGCCGCTTTGAAGTCAATTATTGGATTAGAGCGCGTTAAAATGTTCCGGCCGGGGTACGCGATAGAATATGATTACTTTCCACCCGATCAGCTGTCTAATACGTTGGAAACGCGTCGAATTCAAAACCTCTATTTTGCAGGTCAAATTAACGGCACAACTGGTTATGAAGAAGCTGCTTGTCAGGGAATTATGGCAGGTATTAATGCCCATTTAAAGGTGCAAAACAGGCCTCCTTTTGTACTTTCTCGCTCCCAAGCATATATAGGGGTGCTGATTGACGATTTAATTACAAAAGGTACTGAGGAGCCATATCGTATGTTTACCTCGAGGGCAGAATTTAGAATTTTACTTCGCCAGGATAATGCCGATATTCGTTTAACACCTATGAGTCACGAATTAGGTTTGGCATCAAAAGAACGATTTGAAAGAGTCAGCGATAAAATAAAAAATAGCAAAGAACTGACCAAATATTTTAAGGAAGTTACTGTTTCTCCCGAAGAGATAAATTCATTTTTAACCGGACTCGGTTCCATGGAAATATCTCAAAAAGTAAAAGCATATTCTATTTTAGCCAGACCGGATGTTACCATAAATGGATTGGCAAGTTGTTCCGAAAACATAAAATCTCATCTCGAAT
>Ga0302280_1002743_pt1 | contig 13223 bp, 10 predicted proteins | sample III_Fen_E1_1_FD_198771 | JGI IMG/M metagenome (GOLD analysis project Ga0302280, IMG submission 198771) | Peat permafrost microbial communities from Stordalen Mire near Abisko, Sweden - III_Fen_E1_1 | ecosystem: Environmental > Terrestrial > Soil > Wetlands > Permafrost | place: Sweden: Abisko...
AAAGACATCAAATAGTGCAAAATAATAGTAGTTATATGGGACTTGAGCAAAGATCTAAATTTGCTTATTATTGCAAAACAGTGATTGAGAGTAAATATAAAATGGAATTAAGAATCTTAAAGATCATTTATCTTGCATAGTTTTTATATAGTAAAAAAAATTATTACTATATTTCTGACAGTTTTATTGAATACCAATCATATTTTTTAAAGAATTTAAAGGAATTTTTTGTTACTCCTTCAATTATTAATATATTCAAAAATACAATTTTAAGACTTGTTCAATTATGAATCCATAAGAACGGTAAATTTAAGAAAATCGAAAGAATCAGTCTTAAAGTCAACTATTAACAGATTCAGTGAAGCGCACTACGAGTCACAATCGAAGCGTTGACTTCACGCTTGATTGATGGTGGAGGGCGCAATGATACTCTTGCAGATGTCTGCGATAGAGATAGCAAGTTCACCATTCCTTCAAGCTGCTTTTTCTTTCCACAGCATTCAATCTTCTCCATCATGTGGCTGTGATATTGTTTTTTGTTGCAATCCTCGCACTCATCATAGTCTTCGCACTAAGGGCAATGATATCGTGTTCCTACAATAGGAGAAGTTTGACAAGCATCACAAATATAATTTTCATGAACTGCTACCAAATTATTCAGTTCCTCTACGATCTATGTACGATCGCACTTCTTCGGACCAAATGATTGACGAACTTTTGAGGTGGAATAAGTTTAACGGACATTAATCTACTAATCCTTACTATTGAAAAAATCAGAACAAAAGTTGTTTACTGAGAATCGACCAAAACTAACCATTTTTTTTTCTTTGTAGGACTCCTTTACTCCCATTTTGAAAGAGATAACGTATTACAAAAATTTAATTAAGTTGCTGTTTCCATTGATAGTTTTACTGCCCTGACAGATTTAACATTTTCTATCTGGAGTTTAGCGACAACCCTGGCACTCAAACTATTCAGTCTAACTGATTTACTGCATGTTTAAATTAGTTGACTGTCGATAATCCTTGCTATATCTATATTCCATCATGTTTGCACACTTACTATTTTAAAAGTCGACTGCCTGATGATTTGAGTTTCGGATGATAGGAGTCCTGCGCGTTGCTGTAGTCTCACTCATTCTGTTTTTCCTGGAGTACGACGATTCAAAAAGTTTAATCGATTGGTCCGGTATAGATTGATCCTCGTTGTAGAGTATGGATTTGAAAATATTTTCTTCTCCAATCCCATCAAAAGACTGCCTCTCACTTGTTGCAAGATCCTGACAAAAAATAGGATCTGTAAACTCAACTTCTTACATTCAATTATTATAGATGTAGTTGAAGTTCAACTAAGCTATTTTTCATATTTGAAGTGATAAATTAGAATCAAGAACTCAACAAAAGATGCAAACTATAAAGTGGACTGTGGAATTCAAAAGTGATACAGATTTGTCTGAAAATATAATTTTGGGATCAAGTGTAATGACATAAATGGCACAATTCCTAAAGTTCTTTCTCCAATTTGCCAAGGTTTTTGTGAAAATTGTAATGAGAAATGATCTTGATGATGTCCTTTGGGTAATTCCCTGCAGGCAAAAACTTATTGTGTTCCTTTGAAAAAACTAGTTCATACTCCAACAGTTAATTATGGCCAAAATTTAAATTTGGGTTATTTGTGTCAATTCTAACCTTGATTTTATTTTATTTATGGTCTATGTAAACTCCTTTGCTGATATTTAGTCTGTTTTCAATCTTTTCAAACTTCCGTATGGGTCTACTGTCAAAATCTGATTTAAATTATCCCTGGTTAATTTCTTTCAGTGCGATTGCTTCTTTTTCTATTTCCGCTTGGCATTGGTCATTAAATGCATGGATATTGTTTATGCTATTTTCATATCTTTTTAACTCTTCATTACTCTTTTTTTGATCTTATAAAATCTTTCTTGAGAGGTCGCACCATTGTTTCTACTCGGTTTTGCTATCGGTAGTGTTAATAATGCGCCTTAAGATCAATTGCTCTTATTCTAAATTTGGCAAAGGTTACCTTTGTAGGCATTGAGTTGGCGGGAAAATTTTTAATTAATGTCTGATAAGAATATAGTCTGGTTATCATCAATAGTTATGAGAGTCAAGCCACTGCTTGAAATTTCCTCATATACAGCTGCTTAATTCTCCAACCAGTTTGATTTTTTTAGCACTTTGTTAATAAATTCCATATTATAATTTACTAATTCTGCAGCATGATTTCAAAACTAAATACACGAGCACTATTTTATGTTGATTTAAAAATAATAAAATTCGTTGTAAATCTTTTATTTCTAGTGTCCTAATTTGCAATCAGTATCAGTCGTAAAATTGAATTGTATGAGATATACTTATCATGCCAATTGTGGTTCAAAGAAGACTATTTCATCCTCGACGTCACTTAACTCTTTATTTGTTATGGTCTTGCTTTGAATTTTAGGGGCATATTTCATTATTACTAAATCCATTTAAACTTACTTTTTTGATATCCTTGCTCCATACGAGTTATTGAATTTCTGAATTGCGGATCATTTCTGAATTTTAGTCCGATTTGCTCATAGACAGCTAAAGCAGGTTAAAACTCGCTGCCTAATCCTTATTCTCTTAAAATTTGGTCTTGCTCTACATCGGCGTTGCCTATGTCATTCATTAAGCTGGGATTTTGCTGTAGTTCTATTTCACTGTATTGTTGTAATTTCCTTAGGAGAGCTACCTGCTGTATGTAAATTTCTGGATAGTTAATATCTTACTTTTGGTAATTTGATTCTGTATCTGATAAAATTTCTATTTGGTAAAATTATCAGGTAGGGTGACCCTGTATGCTGGTAACTTCCCTGTAAGACTGATTTTGTAATCTTTTTAAGCCTGCTCAAGATAGCCAGCAATTTCCTGATCACTTATCATCTTCTCCAGTGAATAGTTATACACGCTTACTACTTTAGAGATAGAAGTACCAGTTGTTCCAACTGCGCTGCATGCAATTTCAGTGATTCTTTAGATCTACTCTTCTAATTTAAGGGGTGACTCAGGCCCAGATATGAACTGTTGAATCATTTCGGGATTGTTGTTTCTGGTTTGCTGTGCGATATTGAGTGCAAACGTGGCTATCTGTTTGTATAGTGTGTATTTCTCTTTTCTGATTATCTTGAGGATGTGAATCAATTGTTCCTTTGGAAGAATCTGCAAGCTCTTCTCTTAAAGAATATTCTTAATGAAGAGCGCACCAACGGCTAAATAGATGTGATTGTACCAGCAAAGGCAACTCCTCCAACAACCAGAAGGTACTTTTTGACGTCGCTCATTATCAACTTTGATTAATTTGTCAATGTTAAATTACAACAACTAATTTTATTATCCATAAATCCATGGTTATTTTATGGAAAGTATCTATCAATGATGAAACTTAGATGATATCATCTCTTGTTGTTTGAAAAAAATGAGTTATTTTTATTTTAAGAGAAACTTAAGTACCGAATTGAGATCAAAAATCGTTATTATTTACAATTACGAATTGATTTTATTGAATTAACCAAAATTTGATGATTTTTATCAACCATTAACTGATGATATTTGATAACTCTTCTTTTATAGTTTAAATATGAGCGAAAAGTCCACCATTAATCTTATGGCTTTGCAGAAGAACATTCAAGATTCGCTTAAAAAACCTGAGGCAAAGTAAGCTTGCTTATCTTTCGAATAGTACAACTATCCTCAATCAGTAAACTCCTACTTCTCTACTCCTCGCAATTTGGAATATACCTCATGCCACAACTAGACACCATTGAAAGTAAAGCTATTTTAAACAAGTTTGGCATGGCATTCTTTTCATCCGATATGGACTGTACAAAGATGCTAAGCTTAAATTCAAAATAACCTTTGAAAATTTTCCAAGACATCCCCCAAAGGTTCAGTTTATTAGTGAAATATACCATCCAATGGTCGATACTGAAACCGGAGAGCTGGATTTGGGCGAGTAGATGAATAAAAGCTGGAATTACGGCACATAACACCTTATTTTTACTGTAGTTGAGCACATTCGACTAATTTTTATTGACGTAAAGAAATACGAGGTGACAGATTCGTTAAATAAAAAGGCAGGCTAGCTGTTTAAAAGCAACATTGATTAATTTTTTGTCAAGGTGCGCTAGTGCGTCGACACCTCCAAAAATCAAGTCTATAACAATTATCCCGAAAGCAGTTTGAAGGTACGTTTTTTATGAAAAAGTTCATGCCCTTTAACGAGAGACACAAAAAGATCAAGGAGCAACTGTCTCTAATATGCGAGGATCAAGGACTATCTCAATAATAAAAAAAAAAAAAATTCATGAAGGTCTTAAGGGAATGATTTTACATGTTTGATCCTTCATACAATAGATATTTTAGTTAATCATTCTGATCTGCCGATGGCATCTTCGTCTCCTGTCGAAATGGTTGATTGCCTCGGTTCTTAGATATTTTAAGCAAGCAAGCGATTTGTTAGCTACTGCTTGTTTCTCTTGTAGAGTATAATTGTCACCACTAACACCAACAAACAGGTTCCGCTGAAATAAATGAATGGACCGCTTCTATTTACGTATTCATAAAGTATTGCGCCAATTATTGTTTGAAACAAGATGCCGATCACTCCGAAAAATGTTTGAATTCCAGTGATAAATCCTCGGGATTATGGTGTTGAATATTCGTTGACAAGGTAGAGGCTAGCAGTAAGTAATCCTGACATACCCAATCCTAGAACTACAAGAGAGACATAAGAAATGAAAGATGTAGGAGAAGAGGCAAATGTAATTAAGAATGATCCTATCATAGCTAAGAATAGCATGCTGATCATTACTTTCGAACGGCTGTAGTCCTTTCGCTCGTAGTAAAAACCATATATGATACATGTAAGCATTATTACCGCGTAAGCAATACCGCTTAGCATAGAGGACTTGCTAAAGGCCTACTCATATGCTTCGTTGGTGCGGTTACTGGGATCTGAAAAACTGTAAGTCCAAAGCACGAGGTAAAGTGATAACAAAATAGAATCCCCCCGAGCTAGGAAAGCAGCCGTGTATCCATTTGTTATTTCTGGTGATTTTAATGATTATTTGGCAGTTGCGATAAGTTCTCTAAAATTTTTATCTCTGTTGCTACGAGTATAATAATCACTGCCTTTCTTAAGACAAGCCAAGGTGTAAATCAGTCCAATAACAAGAATCAGAGAGGCAATGACTCCGTATTGTATGTTGATTTTCATATTATCTCCGACCTGATTTAAAAGAGAGAAGTTTATAAACGCCGATGCAAGGGCTCCGATGGAGGACATGAAGACTAGGAAGGCAGCACTAGTTCCCCTGCTGTTATGGCTAACATAGTCGGCTAGAAGTGGTATTACAGAAATAGCAATTGCACCTGAGTAAACCAAGTTCTACCTGTGGCGTAAGCACAACGAAATAGTACATAAATCCAATAGGTAGGTGAATAAGGCATCAGGAACATTGTAACACTGATGCATACAATACCGTAAAGATTTACACTTCTACGTCCGTAGCGATCAGCCAAGTAGCCAAAAATAGGGGCGCAAATCAGTTTGACCAGGATATCAAAAGCTATTACCAACGCGTTTCTAAAGTTCTCAATCTGTTCTTTGCGTTCTATCTGAAACTTACTCTGTAAGAGCCAGGGCTGAAGAGAGTCAACACTGACAAACACGAAAGATAACATGAAGTAGTGAAGCAAACAGCCGACATAGTTTCTTGGCGAGATTCCCTCATTAAGGGTGATTTTTCGGAAACAGGTTTGCATTAGAGTTGTTATATAAGCAATATTCCAAGAAGCATCAACAGCCTTTTATTAAATTAATGGATATGTTGATCATAAATAAATAATCAGGAACTCAGATAAACCGCGGAATGAACAAAGGGGTCCACTTTATTTATTTTGATAAAAATGTCATGACTGACTATTACTTTAGGGGTTGTGCTTGCTACAGTTATACATAAAATGTCTCCTCCATTATTGTCTCGCAGTCGTACAGAAATTGGTTGAGGTTTTTTTGAAATTTTGCCAGCTTTGGCATTTTCAGGTTGTCTTCTTGCGATTTAAGATCAAACAGCTTTTCATTTGTTAGATACTAGTGAATCATACGTAAAATCGTGAACTCCCTTGAAACTTTATGGCCTTCCTCCTCTTCCATCTCCATTTTTTACGCAACAACCTTTTCTTTTTCTTGTATTAAAATTTCTTTAAGAGTGTTGAATATCTTCTTGAGATAATTACTGGTAAAAAAGCGAATGACCTTTAAATCGCCTTGTTCGCTGCCATAAATACCAGACAGGTCTCGCTATACAATAGCAATAAGTTTAGAATCAACTTAGGGTAGATAATTTATCAATTTTTGAAAGAATCTGCTAAATTTGCTAAACTCCTCCATAATTACTTGTCTGTCCTTTAACAGTATAATTTTTAAAAATTGATCATGACAAAATTTGTTCTGAATTTCTTTAAATTTTTGGTCTCGATGAGGCAAAACGAGCTAATTTCCCTCAATTACTTATTCAAGAATAGCAATAGTGAGTTTAAAAATAAGAAGTTGTCCGCAATACAGATATGTTTGCAGCTAAAGATCCTGATATTGATCAAGTAAGGAACTTATTTTACTGAGGAGGACAATAGTAAAAGAAATTTAGTTGCGTCTTTGGATATAAAAAGCGTAGTATTCTTGAATCAGATCTTTATTAATGGTTAGAAATCGTGCTTCACTAAAAAATTGTTCACTGCTGTTGTATCTGGGAGATAAATCGGATAATTGCTATTCTGATAGGAGATTCAATGTTTTCATTTGCTTGTGCAGGTGAAGATTCGATTAGATAAAATAGCTTTGGCGAAAGTACTGTCCAATAAGGGGATCGAGTAAATACTGCTCTGTTTTGAACTCAAATATTATTTACTGGGGTTTAGCAACAAGGTAGTCATTAAATAATATTTCCCAACTGATGCGGTCCTTTTCCTCTACTACGAGCATGCGTTTGATACACTCTTTAGTGACGCTCGTAACGAAAGGATACTTCGGAAAGATAACTTACTTGCGTATCTTTTCCTTGAGTTCCAGTAGGTTACGACTCTATGCCCATGGACTCAATCCGTATAGCATTTCATAGAAGATAACTCCTAGTGACCAGATATCTGTCTTCTCAGTATACTTTTCACGCTAGAATATCTGCGGGGACATATACATAGGGGAACCAACTATTGACTCCAACAACTGTTAATGGCCTTCCGTAGATTTGGAGAAGCCTAAGTCAGCTATCTTGATAGTGTAATTGTGAAGGAGAAGGTTAGCTGGCTTGATATCTCGATGTACAATGTTCCTATGATGCAATTGGTAAAATCCTTGCAAAATTTCCTAGTTAAATGAATGAATACTCTGAATATGGACAATGATTCTGTTTATGTAAGATAGCCACGTTTGCGAATAAAATGATCTAGATTGTCGCCATTGCAATACTCACAGAAGATATAGATGTTGCGTGCGGAGCTGACTTAGGGATAAGATACCTCTTAGCTTGTTGAAACTGCACAATGTGCTAATTTTTGGCTATTTGCATATTGACAATCTCATCCTTTATCTTTTTTATTAAGTTTTCCTGGTTTTAATTGGTCATTATTTTTTCGAGATTTACCACTTTGACTGCAAATGGACTGTGGTTGTTTTCGTCGAAGCCTAGATATACCTCTCCAAACGCGCCAAACCCCAGTTTATGACTCCGACTGAAAAAGAGTCCATCCTCTATTTTTTTGATTTGCAGTTCCTTGTATAATTTTTTCATCTCCATCTATTAAATAATATTTGTGTCTGCCAAGCTAATAAAAATAAAAAGTAGTGATCAAGGTTTACTGCTTGGCATTTGTTTAGTTTTGTGCAGTAAGGTCATGACTCTTTATGAAATTTGTTTTATTATCTACTCCTTCTCGTGCTATAACATAAACGAAGTTTTCATATGGGAATTCGGCGACTCCTGTTCTCCAGCCTACTACTCGTCTGAGTCTTATAATGGAATTTATATTTATATTTTGATTGGTTTTCTTCCTATCTTTTATTATTAATGTTTTGCCTATCGATTAATGGCTGTTAATGGAACAGTATCTGCTGTCCTATCAACTTTTTTGGAGAGAGGTTCTATTTTTTATAGCTTGGCTATTTTCTTTTTGAGATAGGTTTCTTTATATTGACCATTCGTATGATTACCACTATATAATGGTGATTCGATTCTCATTTACTATTGTGGAGGAGGCTTAGGTTTTTCTGCCTTGATTACTGTTATCTTTGGATTGGTTGACTTTATTTACTTTTTAATTTTTGCCCTATTTTGCTATTGATTAAGTTCAGTAATATTTACAAACCTCGGAGAAACAAGTTCTTTCTGCTTGCTGTTGTTTGATTGATTATTTTATTTTATTATTTTATGAGCCGTTATTACTTCGATATGCTTAATTTTGGTTTGATTTGTCTTTAAATTACTTAGATCTATTTTTTAAATTTTGATGGGAGTGACACTCTTAGACTTACTTCCTCTCTTATCCCCCTTTTTTAAACTCTTATCCTATTGGTTGCGTTTGTCCGACAAAAACTCGCTGATGAGTTCATTAATTTCCTACTTATGGTTGACTGGACTTATACATTCCCTTCTCCTGCTATTTTTAATGATGCTTTCATATTACTTCAGATAATTTAAGTACTGACTGTCTTCATCCTCAACAATAGTTGCGCCTGTCCTGCTGAAAGTATCAATTACAGCTTTACTGTTAGTTGATTTAGGTTGTTATGGCTGGATATCACTTTCTTTCGTCACATTTTGAAAATGCTTGATTATTGAACACTCGGTGAAATACTACTTGTTGGAATCATTTTCAGGTAAGGGAGTACTGATAACATAGTAAACATTTAGAAATTGATTTAGAAAAGAGTCAAGTGGCTCTTTATTGACTGACTGTTTTTTGTTTTTTGCCATCATGTGGATGAGGCTATAATTGGTTTAGTGGTTGTTGTTATGGCCTTTCATTTATGAAGGCGGTTTAATAAATACTTAGCTCGTTTATTATAAGATAGTTAACTTCGCGTAATCCGATAAACAATTACATCTAAACATCAATAATACGATTAAATTGAATAGAAGCATATCCTCATACTCATGTTTTGTTGAAAATTGCACAATTGGAGTTTGTGAGCTAGATTACCAATCATCATATTTTATAAAATCATACGCTATTCACTCATCGTCATCTTCCCAATGATGTTGCTTCATTTGCTGGATTAATTTAAACTCGTTGTAATGTTGAGCGCGAAGCTTTTTGAATTATTCCTTTTTCCTTTTTTGTTACTCTTAGTCTTCATCCTGCATCCCATTCTCATCTTAATTGTGACCTCTGTACTACTCCAATTCTTATTTGAGTTTAGCATTAAGCTACTCTATATTGATCTTCTTATGGCAGTTAGCTTCGCGATTCTTCTTGGCCCTGCTCAAACTTTACTCGAGTGCAAGTTCTTCCTCTGTTTTTAGTTCAGGTTCCATGGAATCCTCATCGCTCTAAATATTAAAGAAGTTACTCCTGAGTGGTCATGATAAGGTGTTTTAGGCTAATCAATTTTCTGGAAGGTGCCCCTAAACTTTTCGGTTTCTTTTAGTTTTTCCTAGTCCCACTGTACGTGTTTATTTTGATTTTTTTTCTCCTCTTCCATCTAATATTTAAATAATTTCAAGTGAAGTTTAACCAATGCCACCAAAATTCTAAATACTGAGCAGCTTAATAATTTGCCAATAAATTGAAAATAACAATAGTATATCATAAGGATTAATTATCGCTCAAATCGTAGGAGTTACTTAATTAGCGGGGCTGGTAAAGTGATGGATGCTTTAGTTTTATGTGCTGCTGCAGCGAACCTTATGCTCCATATACACGCTCGCAATATTTTACCTCACATTTGTAACGCTTCTCAATTTATTCTGCAGTACGTCGAGCCCTTTTAGCTTTGTTTTCTTCCTAGGTCCTATCTCTTTGTACCATCTCTTTTTCCTTGCCGTTTTTCATTCCATCCTTAATGAGATAGAAATTACCTCTAGAGCCTTAAGCCGTTTGCCAAAAATTTCCATTGCCAGCACATGTCTTTTTCTCTCCAAAGCAAGGTGATGAGAAACCGTGTATATCTTTTTGTACTCTTGATAAAATCTGAGCTATTTGTCTCTTCCTTAGACATGAGGATCTTCAGTTCCAGTTGCCATTTCCTCTTGGTGTTGATTTAAAGGATAAGTGGTTGCAGGTTGAAAGCCATACATTTGTCTTGGTTCTATAAAAGCATCTATCTGAGTTGGCACGTGTTCATTATGAAATGATAGGAAGTGATCCTCAAATTGCGAGCTTTTATTGAGTTCCATTGCAAATCAGTATTTAAAATTATTTTATGCTAAGCAATGAAGCGAAAGCAGTTTAATAATAATGATGATTCATGACGATTTTGAGTTGACTGTTTTAGCAGAGATTCAAATCCAACAAATATAGTGACCGTTTCTTCTAAAACAAATCAGCAAGACCAAAAACATCATAATAATCGATTTGTAGCGAAGGAATATTGCCTCATTTCTCCTCTTATTTTAAAAGAGTATAGAGATCTCATCATTAAAAATAATGAAGATAAATAATCTTAAAGCAATAGAGTCATCTATTAAATACAAAAGTCAATATCTTGACTGCAGTAAACCAAAGATATTTATGAATCGTCCTGAAAATATAATTATTTCTATACTACTTTATGCTGACTTCTATCAAATAACTCATCATTAAATATTCATAAAAAAATATTTATCAATAAAATTGCATGTGGAGCCAGGCCTATTCTAACTTTTTTATTGCTGCTTTATTAAATAAATAGCATGTGATTGACAGAGAGAGTTTTTTTAATCTCAACTCCAGATCATTCAAATTAAGCTGGTTTTTGGTTGTATCGTGATTACGACTATGACGGTTGTATGAATGCCATACACAAAACAACAGTTGCTTACTTTTCTTTAAGTGAATTCTTTGGCAAACGTTGTACATAACTATCCCTTTAAACTTTTATGAAATTGGTATACGTCCAAGGAGTTGTATCCTTCCAACTTCTTTTTCAGGGTCATCAGAACTTTCGTCGTTTTAAAAAGTTTCATCGACAGCATTGCTGTAGTCTTTGATTCTATAAAAAAGATGAGAAGAGGAATAATTCTTATCGTTGGGTTGCATTTATTCTTGCAACAATAAGGATAAACTTTTTTTTTTGCAGTGATTTTCATGTGATTATGAATTTTTAATTGATTAATTGTAGTGAGACTTGTAGATGACGCTCGGTAAATTTTGAGATTCCATTTTATTGAGAAAGTTATTAATATAAAAAGATATAAATAAGGGATTAATACCGACAAAAGCCAATATTATCAATGGTTTTAAAATAGGCTAATTAAATAACGATTGAATTAATTAAAATACAAATGCTCTTGGAATATTTGTGTTAATCAATGAGTTATAATATTATTGATAAATATGTTGAGAATCACAACCCCTCTCACAAAAACTTTGCGTTTCAACTATAATAACTTCAATAATTGGAGGAGATATTATAAGAACTTCCCAATTCAGTCAGAACAAAAAATATTTAAAAAGGAATTCAAGGAGGGAGATCAAGCAGAATTCGCTTATGACAACAAAGTTGCATGGCCTGCCGAATACAAGCCTTGGAAAAATCAGACGCCTTATGAGTATGTTATTGGAATCGCCTTAATGCTGCTATATATCGACTGGAGAACTGACAGGCAAAGAGAGAAGACAGGAATCACCGAAACTCACCCTTATCCCGTCTGATTGCAGAACAATAAAACTCAATTGAATATTAAATCCGCTTTATCGATTAAAGTTAACTAAATGATCTCGGGGGTATTTTGGATATTGCGAATAATTAAATTGAGGTGAACTGCTTCAATTTTTAAATATCTTGATGATTTATTTTCTCCAAAATCTTTGATTCTATTTTTTGTTTAAATACAAAAAATATGAATATTGATTATCGTTTATAAGAGAAGGATCATTATAATTTTATAAAACAAATGATATCTGAGGAAGTTCAAGAAGTTTTTGTGGAGAGAACTCTGATAGTTAAACAAGAAAACATTGCTCGAAGAAACTATAAAATTCGGGATTGGCTAAAATTAGTCAGTCTTCTTGAAGATGATAAAAACTACTCGCGCATTGATTAGATTATAAGAGAGGAAATTCATTAAAATTTCATTCTGATTGAGGGTTTTTGGGTGAGCTTTATCAAAAGGAAGTTCGACGAACTCAATTTTGACAGGTCCAGTGTAGAAATAGCTATGCTTGCACTTGATGACGGAGCATATTTTGATGCAGCTCGGCTAATCCAAGAGAAAATTCTCACTGAACTGAACAATAAAAAACTGGGAGCAACGTTTTGTCTCAGTATTTTATAAAAGATGGTGAGTATTTTTGAATATGATAGCAAAATGGGTTCTCATATCTTCAAAGGACTACGCTCAGTATACTAACACATAAACAATCCTTCAAAAATGAGATAGACATTTGAGCGTGAACTTCGAAAAGGCTATGATGATTTCGATATAACATACGATGAATACACTTATTGGTAAAAAGACTAAACCATCAAGAAGAAAAATTAAGTCTTATATCAATTGGCTAAAGCGAAGTGGTAGTATAATGCAGTTTAATTCGACTAGCATTTGCTGTCTGAAGTCAATATTAAAAGATCGCTTTTCATTCTTGAAAATGAGAATAAAAACAAAATTGATGAGAATAAATATATTAGCTGGTTGGAAAAATTGCCCACTGAGAAGGAAAAATTATGGTTTTTAAGGAGAGTAGCACTTAGCTACAAGCAAATGATGGATTACTATCTCATCAAAATAGAGTCATACTATTCCAACGATGAAGAACAAATTATCAAAAAGTTTAAGGTTATCATCAGACTGGCAGAAAATGCAGGGGATATTTAACGAAAATATTTGAGCTATTTGATAAGGAGAATAAGTTTGCATTTAATCAAGGAAGTAGAGCAATAGTACTATGATAGTTGGGGCTAAAAAGTAACTTTCTTTAGAAACGAAATTAATGAATTGATTAAAAAAGATAGAAAATTAATGACAAAAGAAATTCAATAAAATA
>Ga0302280_1002744_pt1 | contig 13223 bp, 10 predicted proteins | sample III_Fen_E1_1_FD_198771 | JGI IMG/M metagenome (GOLD analysis project Ga0302280, IMG submission 198771) | Peat permafrost microbial communities from Stordalen Mire near Abisko, Sweden - III_Fen_E1_1 | ecosystem: Environmental > Terrestrial > Soil > Wetlands > Permafrost | place: Sweden: Abisko...
ACCAACAACCGATGGTGTAAGACGGCTGCCTTCTGTATTTGTAATAACAGTTGGTTCGCCACCCTCCATTACAGCCACAACTGAATTTGTTGTACCTAAGTCAATACCTATTACTTTTGACATGTAAAATTCCTCCTACTAATACTCATAATTGATTCTGCGATCATTTATTTTTTATTTATCTAAAATTAATTAGCAACTACCTTAACCATACTTGGTCTGATTACTCGACCATGAACTGAATAACCTTTTTGCAGTTCTTCGGCAACGATATCATCTTCTTTATCCGCATCTTCGACACGCATAATAGCTTGATGGAAGTTCGGGTCGAATTTTTCACCAACTGCTTTTATGGATTCCAGTCCATTTTTTTCAAGTGCTGCAAAAAACTGTTTGTATATCATAGAAACACCTTCACGAAGCGATGTTTCATCAGCGGTTTCTACGCTGATAGCACGCTCTAAATTATCTAAAAGCGGCAGCAAATCTTTAATTAAACCTTGAGCGACAAAGGTTGATAACTCTTCTTTTTCTTGACGTGTACGGCGGCGGAAATTATCGAAATCAGCCTGCAGACGTTTTACACGATCCGCATTTTCTAAAACATCTTTTTGTTTTTGCTCCAACTCAGCTTTCAACGTTTCAATTTCACTGTCTACTTCCGTTGTCACTTCATCGGCGACCAATGTTTCTTCTTCCTCAATTTGAGACTCCTGTTGGTCTTCTTTCTCGGCTTTATCAATTTCTTTTTTCATCTCATCCATAATTACAGCATCTTTTTTCTTCAGTTCCTCTTTGAGAAATGCCATTTTTAAAACCTCACCTCTTTTTATCAGTCAACATATTGTCTGTGACCTCTCATTTATATCGTTTCTTTACAAAATGCCTTGTACTTACCAACCAAACTCTTGTAAAACTTGCGATAAATTTTCATTCATAAAATCAAGCAAAGCGATCGTCTTCCCGTATTCCATACGAGTTGGACCCAAAACTGCAATCGTACCTAAAAGCTCTCCATCCAAATGATAAGTTGCACTAATAATACTGCAGTCTTGAATGCCGCTGTATTTATTTTCATGACCGATTGAAACACTCAGTCCATGGCTTGTATTAGAATGTAATATATCACATAAGAGCTGTTCTTCTTCTAGCATTAATAAAATATTTTTGACTTTTTCAACATCACGAAACTCTGGTTGATTTAGAAGCTGCGTTGTACCACCTAAATAAATTCGCTCTTTTTTATCAACCATTAAAGCCTTATCAATCACATCCATCGCAGCATCAAATAAAGATGTATCCATTATATCATCTCTTATTTTACGCAAGGTAATTGTTGTGATTGAATCCATTGTGTGCCCCATTAAATGTTTATTTATGACAATAGCCATACGTTGAAAATCTTCAAACGCAGCACCAGATGGCACAAAAATAATTTTATTTTCAATAAACCCTGCATCTGTCATAATAACAACAATCACACGTTTTGCATCAAGCGGTAAAAATTGCAGACACCTAAAAGCAGCTTGTGATAACTGCGGTGCAAGCACCAGTGAAACATTTTTTGTCATTCTTGATATAAGTTTTGCAGTCTCTTGAAAAACTTCTTCAACACGCTTTACTTTTGCCTTATACCAATTCCTGATCAGTGTAATTTCATTCTCCGTCATCGCCGTGGGAATCAATAAGTCATCAACATAAAAACGATATCCTTTTGACGATGGTATACGACCTGATGATGTATGAAGCTGTTCTATATAGCCGAGCAATTCCAAGTCGGCCATTTCATTGCGAATTGTCGCTGAGCTTACACCCAGATCATATTTGCGGGCAATTGTCCTAGAGCCAATAGGTTCTGCGGTGGAAATATAATCATTAATAATTGCCTGGAGAATACGTTGTTTGCGCTCGTCAAGCATTTTTCCACCTCCTATTGTTAGCACTCTGAACTAGTGAGTGCTAATGTCTAATAAAAATGTACCACTCTTCCGGCAAAATGTCAACATTGTAAATCATTTTTTTGTCATATATTCAAAAGAAACTCGGCAAAAACCTGATTGCCATATTTCATGCCCAATGCTGTCAAATAAACCTTTCCTGCGTCGACCGCCAACAAATTTTTGGTTTGCAATTTCTCGATGACATCGCCATATATAGTAAAAATCGACTGACCAAAATTTTTTGCAAATTTTTCACAGTCAACTCCCCATTTTGTCCTCAGAGCCAAAAAACAGAATTCTTCCATTAAAATAGTGCTTGTCATATCTTCTTCCGGCTCAGCTAAAAGTTTTCCACTTTTTACTGCCGCGATATAGGCTTTCACATCATGTGTGTTGGCGTAACGACGATCAGCAATATAAGAATGCGCGGCGGCACCAAGCCCCAGATAGGGCTGATTCTGCCAATACTTCAAATTGTGCCGACTATAGCACTTTGCTTTCGCAAAATTAGAAATTTCATAGCGTTCATATCCGGCAGCTGGCAACACTGACATAATTCGATCATACATCTGTTCTACAAGCTCTTCCGAGGGAAGATCTAATTGACCTTGCTTTTCTTGCGCAGCAAAAACGGTTCCTTCTTCTATTATTAAACCGTAAATCGAAATATGCATCACGCCTAAATCCATAGCTGCTTTCATGCTTTTTTCGAGCATGCCTAAAGTCTGACCAGGAAGCCCGTACATCAAATCAAGATTGATATTCGTAAATCCGGCTATTTGTGCCAGCAAAACAGATTGGCGTGCTGCTTTTGCCGTATGAATTCTGCCAATTTTGACAAGTAGCTTATCTTCAAAAGTCTGAACACCAAAGCTGATGCGATTGACACCTGCTGCCCGGAGACTTTCTAACTGCTGCTGATTCACCGTACCAGGATTTGCTTCGATACTACATTCCATAGCCTCACTAAAGTGAAAAGCCTGCTTTACTGCTTTGAGAATTTTGCGCAGCATCCCTTCCGACAATGTGGTGGGCGTACCGCCGCCAATATAAATTGTATCAACGACCGCACAAGGCAAAAGAGCGCCTTGCGTAATAATTTCCATACACAAAGCGTCCGTATAAGCCTCTTTCAAATCTGCAATATTAGCAAAAGATGGGAAGTCACAATAAAAACATTTCTGCAAACAAAATGGTATGTGAATGTATAGTCCCAGTTTCATATCAATCAATCTTCAAAATCGCCATAAAAGCTTCTTGCGGAATTTCTACATTACCCACAGACTTCATGCGTTTCTTTCCTTCTTTTTGTTTTTCCAGCAATTTACGTTTACGCGTAATATCACCGCCATAACATTTTGCTAGTACATCTTTGCGCAGGGCTCGTACTGTTTCTCGGGCAATAACTTTGTTGCCGATTGCTGCCTGAATAGGAATTTCAAACATCTGCTGTGGAATAATTGCTTTGAGTTTTTCCGCTAGCTGACGTCCGCGCGGCGTTGCTCGGTCAACATGGACAATCGTTGACAAAGCATCAACGGGTTCACCATTTAAAAGAATATCCAATTTTACCAATTTTGATGTCTGATAATCTGTAAGTTCATAGTCGAGCGAAGCATAGCCACGTGTTGATGATTTAAGACGATCAAAATAATCATAAATAATTTCACTCAAAGGGATATGATATTTAATAAGAACACGATTGACATCCAAATAATCCATATTCTTAAATTCACCGCGCTTATCCTGTGAAATTTCCATAACCGCACCAACATAATCATTTGGCACAATAATCGTTGCCTTTACAAATGGTTCTTCAATATGATCAATTTCAGTAAGTGGTGGCAGATTCGCCGGATTGTCAATTTTCAGCAAATCACCATTGGTTTTATAAACATGATAAATTACGCTCGGAGCTGTCGTAATTAATCTTAAATTATATTCTCGTTCAAGCCGCTCTTGGACAACATCCATATGCAACAGCCCTAAAAAACCGCAACGATAGCCAAAGCCAAGCGCCATTGATGTTTCAGGTTCAAATAATAAAGCTGCATCATTTAATTGAAGTTTTTCGAGTGCATCCTTCAAATTATCATAATCCGAACTATCCACTGGGTATAAACCGCAATACACCATCGGATTAATGCCACGATACCCCGGCAATGCTTTTGCAACTGGGTTGTCAGCATATGTTACCGTATCACCAACACGCACATCTTTTACATTTTTGAGACTTCCTGCCACAAAGCCAACTTCACCAGCACTAAGTTCTTCAACATTGACTGGAGATGGTCTGAAACAGCCAACATCTGTGACTTCAAAAATCTTATGCGTAGCCATCATCTTTAGCTTCATGCCTGGTTTAATACTGCCATCCATAACGCGAATTAAAGCAATAACACCTTTATACGCATCAAAATAAGAATCGAAGATCAAGGCACTCAGCGGTTTTTCCCGATTTCCTGAAGGAGCTGGAACTTTCGCTACAACCTGATCCAAAATTTCTTCAATACCAATCCCCGCTTTTGCGCTGGCAAGAACTGCATCCGATGTATCCAGTCCAATAATATCTTCAATTTCCTTTTTCACTTTTTCCGGATCGGCACTTGGTAAGTCGATTTTATTAATGACCGGAATAATTTCCAAATCATGTTCTAATGCCATATAAACATTAGCCAAAGTCTGTGCCTCCACACCTTGTGCTGCATCCACGACAAGCAAAGCTCCTTCGCAAGCAGCCAGGCTGCGTGAAACTTCATAGGTAAAATCAACATGCCCAGGTGTATCAATCAAATTAAGCTGATACATCTGTCCATCCTTCCCTTGATAATCAAGCCGTACAGTCTGTGCTTTAATCGTTATACCCCGTTCGCGTTCAAGATCCATGGTATCAAGAACTTGTGCCTCCATTTGACGTTTTGATAAAGTTCCTGTATATTCAATCAAACGATCCGCAATCGTTGATTTGCCATGATCAATATGAGCGATAATAGAAAAATTACGAATATTTTTAGTCTGCATTTTTTCCTCCTACGAGCTAATTACGAATACTATTTATAAGTATATCATTTTATCTAATCTCCCCGCAAGTAAATAGATCGCTTTTGGTTATTGCTACGGCACGTTGTTTGCGATCTCAATCACCCCGGCAGTCTTCTCTCTGGAAAATTAAGTCTTGATTTTCCCACGCCAGCATGCTAGAATTGTTAGGTAACAAACCATTAAGGAGGTGAATCACTTGCCAAATATTAAATCATCTATTCGTAGTGTAAAATCTGACGCTGAACGTCGTGCCAGAAACTTTTCTGCAAAATCCGCTGTTAAAACTGCTTCCCGTAAATTAGTCGAAGCTATTGAAGCAGGCAATGCAGATGAAGCTAAGGCCCTCCTTATTACTGCTAGCAAAACGATCGACCAGGCTGCTGCTAACAACGTTTTCCACAAAAATGCTGCAGCTCGCAGAAAGTCTCGTTTAGCTCGTAAACTTAATGCTTTAGCGAACTAATTTTACATGATGTGATAAAAAGCCTGTCCTAACGGACAGGCTTTCTTACGTTTACCAAAATTTTGCATAAAAAAGCCATCACTGTTTTTCACTAAAATAAAAAGTAAAAATAAGCGATGGCTTTTTTATGTCAATTCACTTACATAACTCAATGACAATTTGATCCAAAAGTGCCACATTCGCTTGACCAGATTTTAATTTATAATCCGCATCTGCCAAATTTAGCAAAGCTTTTTTTAAAACAGGTTCCGTAAACTTCAAACTTTTCATACCAACCTTTTCGGCCACAAAAGGAACAAGTCCCAGCGGTGCCGCCAGTTGTTTGCCCTTATACCCTTTGGCCTGCAAAGTCTTCGCCTGCCAAAGCTGACGCGTATGACGCGTCAAAAGTGTCAATATCGCCAGAGGATGAATCCCGCCCGCTAATTGCTCGGATAATAACATAATCGCCTTATTTATATTTTTATCACTAATGGCATCGAGCATCGAAAAAATTGATACTTCCGGAATACTCGATAAAACCTGCAATAAATCTTGCTTCGTAATCAACTGGCGATCGGTATAAAGAAGCAGTTTATCCAGTTCCTGATCTAAAAATCCCAAAGAAATTTGATTCATCACCCCTGTGATTTCAAAAAAATACGTATACGCCTCACGATCAAACTGTTTATGAATTTCAATGAGTTTTTCCTGCAACCAGTCTTTGATATTCCAAGCTCTAACAGCCTCTACCTCAGCGGCCATACCAAACCTTGCAATTGTTTTATAAATTTTACGACGTTTATCCGCTTTTTCCGGTGTTTCCAAAATCAAAATACTGTAAGGAGGCATATTCTCAAGCAGATGAATGAATTGATCTTCCACTGGACTTGCCGTTTCTTTTGTCTTGGCGGCTTTTTTCTTTTCCTTAAACAACGTTGTGCCACGAATCAAAATGACATTCCGGTCCGTAAAAAAAGGTGCTGACTCAATGAGATTCATCAATTCATGTAAATCAATATCACCATTAAATCGCTGCAAACCATCCCTGTTTTCATTCGGTAATAATTTTTCCAGCAAAGCTTGTTCTATTTTGTCGATCAAATATGTTTCTTCACCTGAAATCAAATACACCGATTTTAGATCATTTTTTTTAATTGCTGTCATTGCTTCAGCATAATTCATTTATTTCTACACCTATCTATTCCATTTCGTTAGGAAATGCTGTTTATATGTATCATATAATATTTTATCCTATTTGTAAAACCAAACCACCCACCAAAATCAGCTAGTCAACATCGCGAAACATACGAACGTCCAATCGCTTTCCATCGCTGGAAAAAACGATTGCGCCTGCTTCATCAGTTCGCCAAAATCGAATATACTTCTGTGCTAAACGATCTAAAACCACCTGATCGGGATGACCAAACTTATTGTCGGCACCAACGGAAATAACGCCATAAGAGGGGTGAACTGCATCTAAAAATTCTTGACTAGAAGATGTTTTTGAACCATGATGTCCGACTTTAAGCACGGTACTTCGCATATCAACAGACTTAGCTATCATCTGTTTTTCTTCTGCCTCCGTTAAATCCCCCGTAATCAAAAAGCTATGCTGCCCATAACTAATTTTTATTACATTGGAAGCTTCATTGCCAGTCCCACCCTGTACGGCATCCATCGCATGAATGATTTCCATTTTTACATTATCTAAAAAAATTGTCTGACCTGCATATGCCGGAATCATCGCTTTGCTTCGCTCATTTTCCAGACCCATTTTAAATACTTGCGCATATTCCTGACGATTTTCGCGACCTGTTATGATATGATCGACCGGAATTTTACGCAAAATAGAGCCAGCGCCACCCGCATGATCGACATGAACGTGTGTCAAAATTAAATAATCGAGTTTCGTAACCCCATAATGGCGCAAATAAGGCAAATCAACTCTTTCACCTATATCAAAATCACTATTTAGTATACCACCGGTATCAATCATCGCGGCTTTGCCCTGTGGTGACACAATCAAAACCGCATCCCCTTGCCCGACATCAATAAAATGAACAGATAGTGGCTGATCCCTGTTGTATTGCCAGACAAAGGCTGTGATTACTAAAAAAGAAAGCACACAAAGCACCTGTTTATAATGCGTCCAATCAAGTCGCCGACACATTTCTTTTACCCTGCCATACTGAACCCAGCCAGCCAAACAAAGATAGTAGCCTAAACCAATTACAATACCACCGGATGGTAAATAGATACTACCACCGGGAATACGTGCTATGAAACTAGTGATTTCATAGGCAAAACCGATGGATAAACTACACAGTGCAAATAGTATACTTTGTGCAACGGGCAGCACCAAACCAAAAAGACCAGCGGTAAGACCCAAAACAATCACGTATTCTAAAATCGGCACTACCAGCAGATTTGCAAGTAATGAACTCACTGACACCGAATTAAAATACCATGCTAAAAAAGGTAAAACCATGATTTGCGCTGCCAAGGTGATAGATAAATTCGCCGCCAGCCACTTTGGCAAAAAATCGAGTTTGCCTTTTAGAAACGGTGCGAAATATAAAAGTCCGCCAGTCGCCGCAAACGATAATTGGAAACTAATATCATAGATGAGCTGCGGTTTTAGCAAAATCATCAAAAGTCCTACTAAACTCAGTATCCGCCGCGCATCGGCTTCACGCTCAAATGCCAAGGCAGCAAAGGTCAATATTCCCATAACAGCGGCACGAACCGCCGGTGAAACACAGCCCGCCAGCACAGTATAAGCTAAAATCACCAAGGTAAGTAGAGCAGCCATAACAGAGGATTTAAAACGCAAAACACGTCCCAGCCAAACCAAGGTCCCAGCCAATAACGTAATATGAGATCCCGACACGGATAAAATATGAATAATTCCCGTTGCGGTAAAAGAATCTAAAAGTTCTGGTTTGATTCCATCATAGCCACCAAACAGCATTGCAAATAGAACGGCTGCATCTTCCTTGGACATTACTGTTTCCATAGCTGCACGTAAATTATTACGCAGTTCATCTGCTTTACGCAAAAAAGGATGTACATTTGCTTTTGTAATCTTAACATCGCTTTTCCCTAAATTTAAACGTGCTGTAATGCCCTGCCGCTTGGCTGAGGCGACTGTATCAATAATCCCTGGGTTCTGATAGCCATGCAGAGCCTTAACAACTCCAGTTGCAGTAACAACATCACCAATTCTGGCCACGGGCTTTGTCACTGGTTGTGAAACATATACATACATACTTCCATCGGCAAAAACAGGAGCCTTGTTTTTGCCAACTGACTGAACTTCAACGATATAACGAATTTTTTCACTGTCATCTGTTCCTACTGTAATTCTAGGTGCCTCGGCAACAACCCCTTGGATTTGGACAGACTCATTCATAGAATGACTAATATCATGCGAAGACACCAGCGAAACCTCACTGCAGACTATAAATCCCAAACAGTAAAACAGCAAGCATACTCCATAAACAACAGATTTTTTTGCTTTATAAAGCCCCCATACATCGTAAAGCAATAGAACAACAAAAGCCGCCACAAAGCACTTAAAGGGCAGTATCAGCTTCCCTACACAAAAAATGCCCAGCACAAACGAAGCAATAATCAAATTGATAAATATCAGCTGATTTTGTCCTATTTTCATAAAGACACCTTATCTTTGAGTTTCTCAAACTTAGCTGCCCCCATACCATGGACTTTCTTTAAATCTTCAATTGCTTGGAATGCACCAGAAGTTGTCCGATATTCGATAATACGCTGCGCCATTGCTGGTCCCACTCCGGGCAGATCATCCAGTTCTTTTGCATTTGCAGTGTTGATATTGATAAGACCAGAAGAACCACCTGACACTTTGCTTTGCACATCATTACCGGATGAATTTGCCGCAAGTCTTTCAGGTATGACAATCTGCATACCATCTTTTAATGCTTGTGCCATATTGATCTTCCCAGCATCGGCAGTCGCCAGCACACCACCGCAGAGGTTCACCGCATCGACAACTCTTGCTTTTTCTGGCAGTGTTACCACTCCTGGCTTATTGACAGCACCAGACACATATACTGTAATCTCAGTTGCTGGCAAATCACCCTTGGCCGCCGCATCCAACGTAATAACTTTATCTTTTTCATAATAACCATACAAACTTCCACCAATGATCAGTACTGCCAAAACCAAAAACACCGCCATGGACCGTTTGTACATTGGCATATAACATCCCCGCTTTCTATAACTGACCCTTACTTTTAAAATTGTATATACTTGCTTCGTCATGAAATCTTAAAATCCTATATAAAAAAGATTTTTTCTAAAGACTTCGCAAAAATATCCTAAGCGACAAAAATACCGATCAATAGCAAAACTGCCATCAATCGGTATTTGATCATTCTTTATTTCACAACGATATTCACAAGTTTTTTCGGAACACAAATCACTTTCACAATCGTTTTCCCAGCAATGTAATCTTGTACATGAGGCTTTGCGAGTGCCGCTTTTTCCAAATCTTCACGACTTAAATCGACCACTACCACAAGTTTATCACGCACTTTGCCATTGACCTGCAAAACAATTTCGATTTCATCAAGGATGGTTGCTTTTTCATCATAAACAGGCCATTTGGCTTTATGCACACTGCCATCAGCGATGATGAGACTCCATAGTTCTTCCGTCATATGCGGCGCGAAAGGAGCTAATAATTTGAGCAGATCCACAATCACTTCATGAACAAGACCAGCATTTAGATCTTTTTTATCTTTTATATTGTAAAAGGCGTTGACGAGTTCCATAATGGAGCTGATTGCTGTATTGAAGTTAAACCGATCCCCAATATCTTCTGTCACTTTTTTAATCGTAACATGCAAAATGCGGCGCAATTCTTTTTCGTCTTTCGCGAGAACCGCTGTATCGTAATCTGCGACATTTTGTTTCATAACATCTTCAAATTCACTAATAATGCGCCATACTCTTTTTAAGAAACGATAGGCACCTTCAACGCCTTGGTCATTCCATTCCAGATCACGTTCCGGCGGTGCCGCAAATAAAATAAAGAGACGCGCCGTATCGGCACCATATTTACTGATAATTTCTTCTGGTGATACGACATTCCCCTTAGATTTGCTCATTTTAGAACCATCTTTAATGACCATCCCCTGCGTCAGAAGATTTTTAAACGGTTCATTAAAGTTAACCAGCCCGGCATCTTTCAAGACTTTTGTAAAAAAGCGTGAATATAAAAGGTGCAAGATAGCATGTTCGATTCCACCAATATATTGATCAACTGGCATCCAATAATTTACTTGTTCATCACTAAACGGTGCTCTGTCATTTTTAGGATCGGTATAACGCATGTAATACCAAGATGAACACATAAACGTATCCATTGTATCGGTTTCACGCCTTGCTTTACCGCCACATTTTGGGCAAGTGCAATTCACGAAATCTTCCGCCTGAGCAAGTGGTGAAACGGAACCAGCCGCAAAATTCACGTCTTCTGGTAATTTAACCGGTAAATCCTCTTTTGGCACTAGGACTTCACCACATTTTGGACAATAAATAACCGGAATTGGTGCACCCCAATAACGCTGCCGTGAGATCAGCCAATCACGCAAACGATAATTAACGCGTTTTTGGCCCACTTGTTGTGCTTCAATCCATTCAATAATGGCTGGTTTTGCTTTTTCACTATCCATTCCGGTAAATTCTCCTGAATTCACCAAAATACCAGCATCCACATAAGCATGATCCATTGATTCTAACGTTAATGTACCTTCTGGATTATTGACGGCCAGTTTTTTGGGCAGATTATAGGTATCGGCAAACATCCAATCACGTTCATCATGCGTAGGTACGCCCATAACGGCACCTGTACCATATTCATAAAGGACATAATTTGTAATCCAGATTGGCACACGTTCGCCATTAAATGGATTTACAGCATAAGCACCCGTGAACATACCTTCTTTTGCCGATTCACTTGATGTGCGTTCCAGTTCCGTCAGCTTGCGAACTCGTTCCATAAAGCTGCGAATTTCCGCTTCATTTTCCCGGCCTTTAATCAATTTTTCCACCAAAGGATGTTCTACGGCTAGAACTACATAGGTCACACCAAAAACTGTATGCGGGCACGTAGTATATACAGGAATTTTCTCAGAAAAATCCGGTACATCAAAACTAAATTCGGCACCTTCACTGCGACCAATCCAATTTTCCTGCATGGTTTTAACACGTTCCGGCCAGCCCTTCAGCTCTTTGAGATCTTCCAAAAGCACATCCGCATAGTCCGTAATCTTAAAAAACCACTGTGCTAAATCCTTTTTAATTACTTCAGAGTCACAACGCCAGCAGTGACCATCGATAACCTGTTCATTAGCCAACACTGTATTACATTCATTGCACCAGTTAACAGATGCTTTTTTCTTGTACGCCAGCCCTTTTTCATAAAACAATTCAAAAAACCATTGAGTCCAACGATAGTACTCTGGTCGGCAAGTCTCTACTTCACGATCCCAGTCATAGGAAAGTCCCATTTCACGCTGCTGGCGTTTCATGTTTTCAATATTTGAATACGTCCAGTCTGCTGGCTGCACGCCGTGTTTGATTGCTGCATTTTCTGCCGGCATACCAAATGCATCAAATCCCATTGGATGAAGTACATTGTATCCCTGCATCGCCTTATAACGAGCAATTACGTCACCAATCGAATAATTTCGTACATGTCCCATATGTAAATTGCCCGATGGATACGGGAACATTTCCAAGACATAATACTCCGGTTTACTACGGTCAAGTTCTGTTTTATAGGCATGCTCTTCAGCCCATTTTTTCTGCCATTTCTTTTCAATTCCCTGCGGGACATAACGTTCTTCCATGTTTTTTCCTCCTTAAAATTCAAACATGTGCGTGCTGCATAAAAAAATAAACGTCCCTTGGCTTTATAAAGCCAGGGACGAATTTATCGCGGTACCACCCTGATTGACGGTCTTGCCGCCCTCTCTTAATTTTAACGCAATCAACGGCAGCATGGCTGCGCCTCCGCAGTGAGTTCGATCAACCTATGTATTGGCTTGCAGCTGCCGCCAACTCTCTGACACATAGTCTTAATCTACTATTCTGTTTCCTCAGCTTTATAAATATACAAAGTTACACATCTTTTTTAGCTATTACTGACTAACATTATAGCGTATAGAGTAATTGAAAGTCAAGATTCTACTGCGTTTCCCTAATGAAAACACGATCTTCGCCGAAACGAAGATCGTGTTTTCAAATTTAGCTTATTGAATTCCTAATTCGACTTTTTCACCATTAATATTCCATTCTTTCGTAAACCCTGCCATCTTGCCTACATGGATTTCATTCCCCAGAACAACATCTTTGATTGTCGTTGCATTCGCCGTCACCAGTTTCGCAATTTTTTCATTGCCATTTACATAAACTGTGATATGATCCATTACTTCAAATTTATTGTCTTTGCGCATCGTCTGTAATTTACTAATTACTTCACGAACAAAACCTTCTTCAAGAAGTTCCTGACTCAATGTCGTTTCCAGTGCCACAATTACGCCATTATAGCGATCCGATACATAACCTTCCGTCTGTGCCATGGAAACTTCCATATCTTCCGCCAGTAAAATCACTTCACCCGTTTTGAGAGTAAGCTTTAATTCACCAGTTTTATCGAGTTCTTCTTTGGCTTCATGACCATTGACTGTAACAAGTGCTGCTTTAATCTCGCCGATTTGTTTACCAACTTTCGGTCCCAGCACTTTAAATTG
>Ga0302280_1002746_pt1 | contig 13218 bp, 11 predicted proteins | sample III_Fen_E1_1_FD_198771 | JGI IMG/M metagenome (GOLD analysis project Ga0302280, IMG submission 198771) | Peat permafrost microbial communities from Stordalen Mire near Abisko, Sweden - III_Fen_E1_1 | ecosystem: Environmental > Terrestrial > Soil > Wetlands > Permafrost | place: Sweden: Abisko...
ACCAACAAGCTTTTCGATTTGCCGCAAGAGGGACATTCGGTTTGATTTTTTTCCAGATAGGCACCGCAAAACTTACACTTGATTCTTGAAATTTTAGCCATGGAGGATCTCCTGAAAATTATTTACGGCGTTTCGCCGGCTTTTTGCGCGCGGAAACTTTCGGCTTAACGCTTCTGCGTTTCTTCGGCTTCGCAGCCCGTTTGGCCCTAACCGCGGGGCCACAAGGCGGCTTTAACTTGGCCCGGAATTTTTTTTCCAAAGCCTTCCTTTGAGCCGCCGTCAAATCGGGGGTATAAAGAACGTTTACCCTCAATTCATATTTTTTTGAATTTTTAAGCCAGCATTCCCGGCGGGTACTGGTTTCAATGGCCTTGCGGACCTCTTCGGATTCCCCGATATCTAAAATGGTGTGCTTTCCCTTGAGATATTCGGTAACCAAAAATATTCCCGGTTTATTCCTCAAATCTCCTGGAGCCTGGTAAGACCCTTCAAAGAGATAAGAATCGATTTTGACGCTCATGGTAAAAACTCCTTGCCTATTTAAGAAAAGAATCTCTCCGCGTTAACGGAAAGCCTCGCGAAAACCATCTGCGCATCAACCGCCTTCGCCAATTGAATGATACAACAGGTTGCAAATCCGGTGCTTTATAAATTGAACCCATCGATAAATCTTCTATCCGAAAAACAAAGGGCCAACCGGGGAGGTTGACCCTTTATAGACCTGCATCAGTTTTCTGATTCCAAATAAAAGCCGATTAATCGATGGCTTTTTCTCCAGTTTCCTTCGAGCTAATACGAATCGCGTCGTCGACTTTATAAACAAATATCTTTCCATCGCCGACTTTTCCCGACGCGCAAACGTCCAGAATTCCTTCAATCAGCTTGTCCACCAATTTGTCCGAAACCACGAGCTCTACTTTGATCTTCGGCAAAAACGGTGTTTTGTACTGCGTTCCGCGCCATTGGTGAGTCACGCCGCGCTGCTTGCCGTGTCCCACAATTTCGGTAACCGACATTCCCGGATATCCGAGGCTTTCCAGGTGCAAACGCAACGGCTCAAGATTTTCAGGCCGGATGATCGCTTCAATTTTTTTCATGTGAATCCTCCTTGTAAAGTGAAGGGGATGGTTCTAAAACCATCCCCCCTAATACACTGCTGGCTAGTCAAGTTCCGGATAAGCTGTGCCGCCGTGTTCGTGAATGTCCATGCCTTCCAGTTCGCCTTCTTTCGAGATACGAAGGGTTCCTGTCAGGTTGACAGCGTACATCAGGATGAGAGCCACAATGAAAGTCGCTCCGCCGATGGCCGCGTTACCCTCGACCTGCGCGATGAATTGATTCCATCCGCCGCCGTAGAAAAGACCTGTTACAACTGCTCCCGCTGAATTGTCAGGACCAAGAGGACCAGGAGCGCCATATTTACCCGTGGCGAATAATCCCAAGCTCCAGGTACCCCAGATACCGCAGGCACCGTGAACCGGCCAAGCGCCTACTGGATCGTCGATGCGGATGTACTCTAAGAAGTCGGTTGCCAAGACCACAACCACGCCCGCCACCGCGCCGAGAATGATAGCGCCCAGGGGATCAACCCAGTAGCAAGGGCAGGTGATAGCCACAAGACCGGCCAAGAAGCCGTTCACGCAGGTACCGCAATCCCAAATTTTGGCCCGAGGATAAACAAAGAAGAGGGCTGAAAGACCGCCCGCGCAAGCCGCCAAAGTCGTATTGGCTGAAATTCTGGCGCAGCCTTGGAAATCCATACCCGACAAGGTCGATCCAGGATTAAACCCGTACCAGCCGAACCAGAGGATGACACCGCCGACCGCGGCGATCGTCATATTATGACCAGGCATCGGTCCGCCGCCGTCGCGTTTGAATTTGCGTCCCAAACGAGGGCCGAGAACAATGGCGCCCGCTAAGGCGACCATTCCGCCGATGGTATGAACCACGGTGGAACCCGCGAAATCGTGGAACGGAGTCTTCAAGTTATTCAACCATCCATCCGGACCCCAAGCCCAGTGACCGATGATCGGATAGATAAAGCCCGAAACGCCCAAGCTATAGAGAAGATCGCCGATGAAACCCGTACGGCCGACCATGGCACCCGAAGTAACTGTCGAGCAGGTATCCGCGAAAGCAAACTGGAAAATCCAGACTGCCAACATCGGAACACCGGTCGTCAGATAGGTATCTGGCGCGCCCGTTAAGCAATAATACTGATTGCCGATCCAGCCGCTTCCCGCGCCGAACATCCAGGCAAAACCCCAAGCCCAGAATAAAAGACCGCAGAGACAGGTATCCACAATACCTTCCAACAGGACGTTAACTGTTTCCCGGGTCCGGGCAAAACCGGCTTCCAGGAACATGAACCCCGCCTGCATGAAAAACACCAGGAAGGCCGCGACCAGCGTCCACATGGTATTAATCGGATTAACATACTCCGGGTTTGGCGGAGTCGCCGCCGGAGCAGCAGCCGCTGCCGGGGCCGCCGCGGTGGCAGCTGCCGCCGCTGTAGCCGTTACCGGACTATCCTGCGCTAAAGACTTGGTGCCGAACACATAAACAGAAATCATCGTGATCAGCGCGAAAAGCACAACCAACCCGAGGGCCTTCCCGCCCAGAATCGTGAAAAAAAGTTTACGCTGTTGCGGATCACTCCATTTTTCGCGAAGCCGATTGATGAATTCCCCCCTTCCTCGAACCGGGGAAACATCACGGTTCTTTTTTGAAAAAATAGCCATGGAAAACCTCCTGAAGAAAATAATGGTAAAACCAACCATGTCTCCCTTAGAGCAAAGGGTATGCCATTTCAAACTGAGAATTTTTTCAGTGGGGGGATTCTTCGGAGCGATCCAAGGCTTACACGTCTTAAAAAACTGAAAGATTATTTCGAAATGCCGCAAAACACTGAACTGGTACGGAAAAAAAGAGATTAGTTTTCAAACGAGCTCTTAAATAATTTTAAAATTATTTTCAACTGTCGAAAAAAAGGAGCGGTAAACCAAAAAATTTTTACTACTTCCTTACGGGTCTTGGGGCACCGACGATTTTTTATCCAAAACACTTACTTTTAACTTACTAAATATTTACTATTTATTTACTACAACTTTTGTATGATTACCGTAAAGGTCTACATAAACGTCCAAATTTAATTGTCAATTCTCTCTATTTCCATTTGCAAATGTAAAAAGTCGTAAATAAACAATAAGATTATCGTAATTGGAAGCTGCTTAAAATCTAGTCGGTAACGGGCATTAACCTTGCTTTCAATAGGGTAATAATTCGTTTCAAACCAGCCCCTCATCAAAAAGTTTCAACGGTTGTCGCCGAAGAAACAAAACGACAAATTAGGATCAGAAAATGAAAAAAAACGCGGAGGATATCTCTCCTCTTACGGTCCTTATCGACTCCCACCCCGCCAGCTCATCCGCTCTAAAAACCGTATATGACTGGAAATCTTATCTCTTCGCCCTCTTGGTTCTTGTCATCTGTAACGGCTCAGCTTGGATTTGCAAAGACTTTTTAGCTCTCACCAATATTCTGATGATCTATTTAATCGGCATTCTGATTGTTGTTTTTAAGTGCGGAAAAGGTCCTTCAATCTTCGCCTGCGTCCTTGGTGTTTTAAGTTTTGATTTCTTTATGGTCCCGCCCCGGTTCGTTTTTGCCCACAGCGACACCCAATATCTCATCACACTTTTAGTCATTCTCATGATCACCCTTACGATTAGTGGGTTAATGGTAAGAATCCGTTATCAAACCGAAACCATCCAATTGAGAGAAAATCGGACTGCCGCACTCTTTACGCTCAGTTGTAAATTAGCGGCATGCCAGGAGGTTAACTCCTTGCTTGAAACCGCGGTAGAACATATCTCTCATATTATGGATTGCCGGGTAATTCTTCTGATGCCGGATCAGAATAAATTGTTGACTGTACGAGCCGGACTGGAATCCGGATTTGTCTTAACCCCTTCGGAGCGAAAAATTGCCGATTCGGTTTATCATTCCGAAAATAGGTCCCCACAGGAAACTAAAACTTTTTCTGACATGGACGGGTTATACCTTCCCCTGATGGTTTCAGGTAATCCTCTGGGAGTCCTGGGAGTACAACCACTTCATCAAGATTCTTTATCCTCAGAACAACAACATTTTCTTCAGTCCCTCGCCAATCAAATCGGAGCCTCTCTGGAAAATGCCAGGCTTGCCGAGGAAAGTCAAAAATCCCGTTTACAGATTGAAACCGAACAGTTAAGAAGCGCTCTTTTAAGTTCGGTTTCTCACGACTTGCGCACGCCTTTAGCGGTCATTACGGGTTCGGCCAGCGGTCTCTTGGAGCCCGAAAACCGTCTGAGTGCCAAAGCCCGTCAGGAACTGATTCAGGATATTTTCGATGAATCCGAACGCTTAAACCGTCTTTTAAGCAATTTGCTCGAGATGACCAAACTCAGCACTGACAAGATTCGGTTGAAAAAAGAAATTCAACCCCTGGAAGAAATTCTGGGATCTTCTCTTTTCCGCTTGGAAAAAAAGCTAGGAAATCGTCCGGTTAAAACAATGATTCCTATCAATCTTCCTATGGTTCCTTTGGATAGCATTCTGATGGAACAGGTTTTTATCAACCTGATCGAGAATGCCCTCAAATACACTCCTCCTGATTCTCCTATTGAGATTTCAGCTTCTCAGGAAGGAACCTTTTTAAAAACCCAAATATCGGACCATGGTCCAGGCCTGGAAAAAGATGATGAAGAACATATTTTTGAAAAGTTTTATCGCGGTCTTAAAACCGGAACGCAAGGCGGGGTCGGCTTGGGACTGGCGATCTGCAAAAGCATTGTGGAAGCCCACGGCGGCAAAATATGGGCCGAAACCCGACGGGATGGCGGCGCTTCTTTTTATTTCACCCTCCCTTTAACGACAAAGACGGAATCATGACCAAAGAAAGGATTTAAAATGGCGGCAATATATCCAACAATTCTAATGATCGAGGACGAAGAACATATTCGGCGGTTTCTGAGGCATTCTCTGGAAAGCCAGGACTTCCGCTTGATTGAATCCGCAACCGGCGCGGAAGGTTTGACCTTAGCGGCTTCACATCATCCGGACGTCATCCTGCTGGATCTGGGCCTGCCGGACATGGACGGGTTGGAAGTCCTTCAGCGATGCCGAAGCTGGAATACGACGCCCATTATCATTCTTTCCGCCAGAGGCAAGGATCAGGACAAAATCCACGCTCTGGAAATCGGCGCGGACGACTATCTAACCAAACCTTTTAGCGTGGGTGAGTTAACTGCGCGCATCAAAGTGGCCCTGAGGCATTCCAACCGCCCCAACGCCGCTTCGATTGAAACCGTTTTTAAGTCGGGCAGCTTAATGGTTGATATGCAGGAACATCGAGTCACCTTAAACGATCAACCCGTTCATTTAACCCCTACCGAATTCAAATTATTGGCCATTTTAGTCCGTAAAGCAGGCCGATTAGTGACTTGGAAGGAATTACTAAGTGATATTTGGGGACCCACTGGAGGTGATTCAACTCATTACCTTCGCATCTATATTTCTCAGCTTCGCCACAAATTGGAGGAAAACCCCGCCAGGCCTCGTTACCTCATTACCGAAGCGGGGGTAGGCTATCGCCTCAATGTTGATTAGAAGACTCTAAATGATTAAAAGGCCAAAAAATCTTTACGATTAACATACTTGCTCTTACACTTTGATGTCTTAAAGTGCAAAGCATTTCCCGGAATGTTCTACATTTTAAGTTTTTGAATAGGGAGGCCGTCTTTGGCTAGCGATGTCAAGTCATCTTCAGTGAAAGTTCACCAACTCGGCTGGATTCTGGTTTTCGCTATTGTGTACGCGGACATCGGCACCTCGGTTTTTTACACTCCGGGCATCCTGTACGGCTCCATCGGCAATCTGGCCACCCTGGCCCAATTTATTACCACCGGCGTTTTCGTATCGATCGCGCTCAAGTACGTTGAGATTTGCGAACGATGTCCGGACGGCGGCGGTGTGGTTTCCATCACCCGCAAAGCCTTCTCCGCCTTTGAATTTCTGCCTTTGGTCGGCGGCGCTTTTATTACGGTCGATTATTTTCTCACTTCGGCCATTTCAGGCGTCTCGGGTCTCTATTACCTCTCGAGCCTGGCGCCCGAAACCAAACATCTTGTCATCGGCGCTTCCATGCTTTTGTTCGCGGTGCTTATCCTTATTAATATCGTCGGTGTTAAAGAATCGGCTTCTGTCACTTCGAGTTTCGCGACGGTCGAAATTATTGTTACTTTCATTTTGATGGGGACGGCTTTTTACGTGATTACCCGCAATCCCTCTTATTCCTGGGGCGGGCTGTGGCACAGCGTGACCCATCCCGGCATTCCCCTTACTTTTCAATCCATCGCCATTGGATACGCCACTACCTGGCTGGCTTATTCGGGATTGGAATCGGTCGCCCAAATTTCCGGAGCGATGAAGGAACCGATTAAACGAACTTCTTCCAAAGCCATGTGGTGGGTTATCGGCGTGGTCGCCGTCATTACTTCCCCCATGACGGCGGTCGCGCTTTATATTCTTCCGGACAGCGTCAAACAAAACAATTCGGATTCACTTTTATCGGCGCTGGGCACCACGGTGGGTGGACCGCTTTTGGGTTTGGCGGTCGTCGTCGCGGCGGCGGCGCTGCTTTTTATGGCCTGTAACACCGCTATCGTGGGCAATTATCATGTGAATGTCCGGCTTTCCGATTTGGGTTTTCTTCCTTCTTTTTTAAGAAAACGCCATCCCCGGTTAAACACACCGTATTTTTCCATCATTATTTCCGGATTGGTTCCCATGGTAATTATCTTTATCACCAAAGCGAACGTGGACGCTCTGGGCGATCTTTATAATTTTGGACTATTAGGAACACTTTCTCTTTCTTCAATTGCCATTGACCGCCTGCGTTGGAGAGATGGCGACCGGAGTTTCAAGTTCTGGATCGGGGTTTTTACCACCGTAGCACTTCTGGCGGCCTGGATCATCAACATGATTCACAAACCTTACGCCCTGCTCTTCGGCGGAACACTTTCCATCATTCTGGTAGCAAGCGGTATTTGGCACCGGATCGGCGCTTCCCGCAAGGCCCTGGAGAGTTTCGCTAAAGCAGAAATCAACGCCGCCGATCTTCCGGAAGCCTCCAACATTCTGACACTTGAGGAAGCACACGAGGCCATGGCCATCGAATCCTCCCCTGTCTTAGTGGCCATCAGCCAGGTCAATGAAAAGCTTTTGGACGAAGTTTCTATTTACATCAGGGGCCTGAAAAAGACGAATGTCTATTTGGTTTATATTGATGAACTGCCGGGATTATTTTTACCCACGATCATCAAACCCAGCGAAGAGGCCGTGAAAGTATTGCTGGAAAATTGCGCTGAGCTGGAAAAAAGAAAAATATCCGGTATTCCCATATGGCGCATGGCTGAAGATGCCGGAACGTCGCTGGCTGAAGCCGCCAAAGTTTTGCAGATCAAAACTATTTTTGTCGGTTCTTCAAAGAGAACTTTCTTTTGGAGGATGGTCAAAGGGCGTCTTCTAAAGCGGATGTCCGCCGGTCTTCCCGAATCAGTCAATATGATTATCGTGGGTTAACCTTTTACCACAAGATGCCGGAGCTATTCTTCGCCGTTTGGAAGAGATAACCCGGCCAGCGGACACCAACGGCTCTTTGACAGCGGAACCTGGTGGTATTTTTCTTTGGTCCAATAAACTTTGTAAACTCCGGCTTTTGTTTTTGCGGAAATGGCCCGATAGCGGTTACCCACCACTTCCAACGCGGCGCAATTATCCATCGCGATAGCGGTTCCCTTTGTCTTTTTCATCATTTTCTTGAGCTCGGGTTTTCGGTCTTTTTCCGCGTCATAGTGGGGGCATGCCAGAGCGTTGATAAACCCCAGTCCCGTGACCTTGATGAGACCCGCCTGGGGATTGTGATATTTCCGGGAATCCGAATTACCCTGACGAAACCAGCAAATAGCCCCGGCGCTGGTGCCGCAGAGGACTTTACCTTTTTGACGCGCTTCCCGCAAAACTTTATCCACGCCCAGTTTTTTCCAGCGGTTCATCATCATGAGCGTATTACCGCCGCCCACATAAACAATGTCAGCGGCCAAAGTGCGATGACGGACATCCGTTAAAGTTGGTTTTTGTTTATAAAGATAAAGAACATCAACCTGACACCCCAGCTTGCCGAAGTGCGCCTGAACCATTCGGGCATAGGATTTATCGTCTGAACTGGCTGTTGGAATAAAAATAAGTTTGGGGTTCTTCTTGCGGGACAAACGAACAATTTCCCGGCTAATGGACATGACTTGCGAAGGCGCCGCACCCCACCCCATTTTCCCCCCGCCGATAGCCACAATCTTTTGAATCATGAACGGGGAGAGCGGACTTTCTTAAGAGCCAGAAGCATGGAACGATTGGAATAAATAATCCAGCCCAACGAAAGCGTTGAAAAAATAAACGAAAGAATGATCAGCCAATCCCGCCAGGACCAAGCCGGAACCCAGGGACTGTTGGATTTAACCATGTCCAAAAACTTCTTCAGTTCAGGATTGTTGGAATGAAGCCGTAAGCTTTCTTCAATCGCCACTACCGCTTCGGTACGGTTGGAATTTTGATAATAAGCCTCGCCTAAAAACTGGTAAGCCTGCCAAAAATCAGGTTTTTCCTGAATGGACGCGTGGAAATACTGAATTGCTCTTTCATAATCTTTTTGCTGAAACAGCCCGATTCCCGCGTTGTAATAATCCTCCGCCGGTACAGTGGCCCAAAGCGGTGCGGCAGTTAAAAATAACAATAAAAATAGTTTCTTCATGATTCCCCCTGAAAAATTGAAGGCTATTTTACCTATTCCATCGGCAAAATTGATCTTTTTAATTAGTACCGGGAGTTGTGTCTGAACTCGACGAGGGCATCAAATCCTTCATGCTCTCCAAATTTTGTACCGCATTGGCGTTTCCCTGCAGCGCCGACTTTTCAAACCAGCTCGCGGCATCATCGTAACTTTGAGGGACTCCATGTCCATTTTCGTAGCAAAAACCGATACAGTTCTCCGCCACCGCGTTTCCCTGATTCGCCGACTTTAAATACCAGCTCATCGCCTCTTTATAATCCTGGGGCACCCCCAAAGCCATGTCATAGATCAGACCGACACAACATTGCGCTTCCGCGTCCCCTTTATTGGCCGCCATCAAACTCCACTTCAACGCTTCGTGATAATCTTTGGGAACCCCTTGCCCGTTCATATAGAGGTTGGCGAGATTTTTCGCGGCTTGAACATCGCCCTGCGCCGCCGCCTTTTGGTAATCATTCAAAGTTTGAGCCGAAGCGGTGGTGACGGGCGCTTTAAACGCACTCTTGATGCCGCCACTCGGGGTACCTGTTTTCTTTTTTTGCGCCGTGGTATTAGAAATCGTCGGTTGTGAAACAACCTGGGGTACAGCCGTAGGCTGAGGTAAGGCTGATGGGTTGTTACCTCGGCAATTACGCAGGAGCAGGATAATCACCGCTAAAACAATTAAAAAAACAACCGCGATCAGCACACTGTTTGACCGCTTTTTTTCATCCGTTTTTACAACAATAGATTCCTTAACCGCCGCCGTTTTCTTAACTTTTAACGTTTTTGATTTTTTCCTGGTTTTATTTTTGCTGGTCGGTTTTGGCGCCAATTTCTCGTTCCTTTGTCCTCTTGTGGTCATTCTCAAGAATGTTTTTTTGAACCCATTTCCATTAAAATAAGAAAAAAGGGATGTTTTTATCCAACCAACTTTATAAACTAAATCGTCCAAACTTTAACAGGTATTCACTATGCGCGGTATACAAAACAATTTAGCGAACCTTCAAATTAATCAGATCGCCGCGGAGCAGGCGGCTCTTCTAGCCGCGAAAAACCAGCAAACAGCCCGTGTTCGCGCCGAAACAGCTGAAGAAATTTTAAAAGAACAGGACAAAAGTAACGCCAAAAAAGATTTAACGACATCATCAACCGATCCGGACGGAAAAAAATCAAACTCGCAGGATTTTAAAAATATTCTTTACTCCAAAGACGGGACCACCCAAGCAAAATCAGTTAACCCACCTGATGAATCAACTCCAATTCCAACGGTAACACATATTGATTTTAAGGTTTAAACGTTAAAACATTTGGAGTGAATCGGCAGGAGTATATCTCAGCTCAAAAACAACGTGGCCTTAGCTTCGAACAAGTAAAATCTTCCCAGACAATAAAACAGCCGAAGCGTTGCTTTTGATGACATAAATATAAATTCCCGTAGAAACAGGTATGGAAGGCGTATTTCTCCCATCCCAATAGATATAACCATTCGACGGCAATAAACAGCTAAACGTTCCGCCTTGCTCAAGATGTCTGACCAATTCACCCGAAACGGTATAAATATCCATGGTCGCCCCAAAAGGCAACGGGCCCGCTTTCAAGACATTACAAACCGCATACTTTGGATTAAAAGGATTTGGCCAAACCGCTAATGTCGGAATTGGCGTGGGTGAAAAAGTAAATGTGGGAGTAACAGTTGGCGTATTAGTCGGTATTGGAGTATTGGTAATGGTCGCGGTTGGACTATTGGTGGGCGTATTGGTCGCCGTATTCGTATTGACCGGTGTATTCGTGGCGGTATTAGTCGGTGTGCTGGTTGCCGTATTCGTCGGAGTATTGGTAGGTGTTAAAGTAGGCGTATTGGTAGCAATCGGAGTTGGACTATTCGTCGGCGTATTGGTGGGAGTAGCTGTATTGCAAAGATTTACGTTGAGAGTAACCAAGTTAGAGGTGGCAGGCGAGTTCGTAACGTTACTGGCGGTCATGGTGAATTGGTTGTTGACCGGTGCCGCGATACAACCGACCGTTCCCCACCAAGTCACGGGGCATTCGTCGATCACCGAACCTGGGTTACTCCAAACCAGAGGGCCATTGGGCACGCCTGAAGTAGGCGCCACACTAGAGCCGGAATAAGTAATTCCAGACGGAATAGCATCCGTAATTGTGTAATTCGCTACCGGGCCGCCGCTATAAACCTGAAGATTAGAGAAATAATCAATCTGAGTCGTTGTGTACGCTTGCCAACCCTGTAACCAACCGCAGGAGCACCCCGAAATAGTCCCGGGGTTGTTAGGCACATCCGTAGAATCGTTGGGGTCCGTATAAACGAATGTAGCCGCATCCGAGGGAACACCGGTGGGCCAAAGAACAGCGGTATAAGTAATAGGGCCGCTCCCCGAAAACTGAACATTCACATTCACAGTGTACCAATTTCCCACAATGATGGGAGATCCAGCAGCGGTAGGAAAAAGGGGAAGGTTGTCAGTTCCCATAGGCGTCGGATAAATCGCGCTGTCATAATTTTGATTTTTTTGAAAGTAAAAATAATCTGGAATGTTGTTTTGGGATATAGCGGCGACCATAGTGACTCCATAGGTTGGATTCACCGCCACAACCATTGCGCAATCCCCGCTGGTCGCGCCCGGCGCCGCCAAAGGAATTTGCAAGTCGCCCTGGACCGTAAACCCGCCGCAAATATTTACTCCTGGTCCATTTCGGATCAGCGCCGGATAGTCTTGGGAGACGCCGGCAGAACTTAAATACTGGGTCGTGCCGCTAATATAATTATTGCCGTTCGATACTCCAACAGACCATGTTCCCAGATCTCCATCGACTGCCGCGTATCGGGTATAAGCCGTGGTACCGTCATAGCCCAAGATGGAACCATTGGTCGTACCTACCGTGTCATTGTCGTAGGAATCGTAATAATCGAGATTCAAGCCAGAGGCTAACCAACCGAGAATATAGGTTACCGGATTTCCAGCCGAAGCCGTGTTGGTGGATTCGCTCTTCATCAGCGTCAATGACGGGTTTTGAACCGTTACCACAGCAAGACTCGTACAAGGGGGTGTAAAAGGTCCCTTAACAATAACAGGTGTACCCATCCCCGTGTCGCTAATTACCGTCCCGTTAGGCACAGCAGTGTTCACCGTAACTAACATCCATGCCGTACCAGTTATTGTGTTTGCCGCTGCTCCTGTGTAAGGGGTCCAGGTAACCGTTCCAGCACTTAAAGTTCCCCCTGGACTTGCTGAATAAAAGGTTGTATTGGCCGGCACCTGATCCGTCAGGGTAAAATTGGTGGTGTCCACAAAAGAATAATTGAGAGTGTAGAGAAGGAGACTTCCTGGAGCCACCGTGGCACTTCCGGTTGTATTGTTGATAGAACAGCTTGTGTTTGGCAGAGGCACAGTGAAGGTTGTGGAACCCGTTTGGCCGCCGCCGAAACCAGGATTCAGCCCGATGTAATAATCATTCATGGCCACTGTTACATACCATGTTCCTGGGGCCAAACCAGTGGGGATTGTTATCGACGTACTGTAAGTATCAGTTCCCGCTGGAACGTTGCTTCCAATACTGCCGCAGCCGCCATTAACAGAAGCTACCGGCACGCAACCATCCCCAATGACGATACTTTGACCGGCCGTACCAGCGTTGACGAGTGATGCGGAGTTACTCACCACGATAAAAAACTTTGGTTGATTAAAAGGACTGCCTTCAGCATAGGACCAATTCACCGTGACCGTATTACCAGGTGAAGGGTTAGAAGGAGTAATACTGACGCCCGTAACAGAGCTTATTTGCGCCATGACCATTGCTGGTAAAAATAAGACACCAAGAGCATAAAAAATTGCTCTCACTTTGAAACGATTTAAGAAAAGTTGACGAAGCTGTTTTACCATTTCACCATCTCTTTATTTCAACGTCCTGTTCAGGGAGCTTTCATCCATAAACCCGCAGAGAAACGACGGCAAATGGGCGAGAAAATGGTTGACCTAATTATATCCCAAACTATGGATTGTCATGTAAAAAGAGCCTGAAAATCGGGGTTTTGGGCTGTTAAAGGCTTAACAACCGGTTATGAACCGATTCTTATATCAAAAAGGTGACTTTTGTTTTTCTTTCATGGCTGCCGCTTGTGCAGCCGCCTGAACGGCTGCCGCTTCCTGGTCCACCAGGGGCTGGAATCTCTTTTTCTCATTGGATTTCAAATAGGCTTCCTGGGCCGTAATCTTGCCGTCATCATAAAATTTTTGCAGGCACTGATCCATGGTTTGCATGCCCTGCTTGGCGCCCAATTCAATCAGCGAGTTTAAACCGGAAATTTTGCCGGTTCGAATCAGATTGGGAAG
>Ga0302280_1002753_pt1 | contig 13204 bp, 12 predicted proteins | sample III_Fen_E1_1_FD_198771 | JGI IMG/M metagenome (GOLD analysis project Ga0302280, IMG submission 198771) | Peat permafrost microbial communities from Stordalen Mire near Abisko, Sweden - III_Fen_E1_1 | ecosystem: Environmental > Terrestrial > Soil > Wetlands > Permafrost | place: Sweden: Abisko...
AATGTATCGGTATAGTAGCCCGTGCCCAACACAAGCTGCACCCCATTCCAGTAATCGTGCTCTTTCAAAAAAGGGAATTCCTTGTCGATGGCCTCAATCTATTTCTCCACCCATTGGATTAACTCCTTGTCTAACGTCTCTTGTATTTTTTCTGTTGGCAGTTAGGTAGACTTTACGGCAAACCTTTTCATATCGATTTTTAGCAGGTGCTATTTTGTCGCGAGAGATTTTCTTTTTGCTGCGTTATTTTTCTATTGGTTGATGGAAACATCCAGCAAATTGACAACAAAACCAGCCATCATCGAACGAAAGGTCTCATTATAGAAACTGTCGATTACCAGAGAAATCTTTACTAGTTTAGATAACATGTTGGGACGCAAGAGGGAGAGGATCTCGGGACTTTCAAAGCTGCTTGCGTTGAACTCCATGGCTCGTTTGTATAACTGAATATATGCTGAGTTACTTGGTCGACGAACATTGTGATAGCTTCGATGGAGGGCTACCTCCGATTAACCAAAGCGTAGAGACATTAGATATGAGCTTCGAATACCCCATTCAAATTTCCCCTCAAATTATCGGCCATGATTCTGGTGACAACTCTGGATCGGATATTACTCAATATGATTTGAGTGGGTTTCCTGACGCTAAATTCTAAGCTCGTTGAGAATAGTTTCATGTATTCTTTTTCCGCTCCTGCCTTCTCATCCGACGGGGCCACTTTCTATAGGCAGAAAGGGTGTTTCGTAATATTGAGGAGGGGGTAAGCGAAAGAAGACCTGATTACGCATCGCAGCATGTTTCACCTTAATTTGTATAATATCAACAATAACGATAAGCAATCAACCAACCAACATTATACGAAGCAATTGCATGAAGGCGTAAAGATAGGAGTTTTAGAATGATGATAGCTTATCAATGTCTAAAGATTTAGAGAATATGTGAAGGTAAACAATTTGACATTTATATTAAATTATTTTTCAGTACTGATGATGGCAGATATCATCCTCGACGAGAAAGACATCGATTAGACTCGCTACATGTCGTCCAATCTTGAACTCATCACTCTTTACATCTATAAGGACTATTTTATACTGGAACCCAATGCCAAGACCACCAAGATCAGAACAAATCTCATCATCACGCGCAAAACTGGATAGGTTCAATAAAAAAGTAAGGCTAAGTTTATCGCAGATAAGAACGATGCAATTGACCCGAGTTTTAACGATAAATTGCAGTACTCGGCCTTTATGGGCATATTGACTATCCTCAGCAGAAGCTATCTGTTTCTAATTGACTGTTGCGAGAAAGTATGTTCAATAAACGGACAGGATATCTTTGAAGTGCGTGAAGTCGCTTTGATTCCATGCTCCGAGTAGTAAAACAACTAGCTACAAACTCAAATATAGAACTACATCCTTTACCTGAAAAACTGTCTTATTAAAGAGGGCTATTACTTTTCATATGACTATGATTTGAGTCTGTCCAGACAGGCCTACGCCAAGGGCTACCCAACAAGGGGAAAGTATCACTGGAATCTTAACATGAGTCGCAAATTACTACAACTTCAGGATAAGGGATGGTTTATTGGATTAATGCAGGGATCAATCAAGTATTTCAAAGTATTTTTGCAGGGTAATACAACCATTATTTAGGGAAGAAACTGGAGTATTATCTGATCACTCGACGGTCATGGAAGGTTGGAGGAACACGATACAACGCCAGAGGAATCGATACTAAGGGGCATGTTGCTAATTTTTGCTAAACTTAACAGCTGATTTGTGTCGGAGGGTATCTATTTTCCCATGTTCAAATTCGGGGTTCAGCCCCAGCCTATTGGAAGCAATCAGGCATTTACGCATAGGTGTAGTTTTATGCCAATCACTAATAGAATCGCAACGCCTTCGAGCGCCATTTCAAAAAGCTATAAAAATACTACTCCAACGTCTTCTGTCTGAATTTGCTATCGAAACAAAAAACAGGCGAGTACGCAGTGACTCTCTACTATGAGCAGTTGATCAAATAACTGGGAATGCCTTTTATCAAGTATGAGTTTTACGATTTCCACTTCGCCTGCAAGGGACAGAAATTCGAACGGTCTGACTATCTTATCGATAAGATAGGGCCAGTTAATAAATATTTTGGTTACTACTCTGAGAATATCAACTAAAAAATGGCCCTGGGAATGCAGAAGGGAACCTTTCGCACTAATTGCTTGGATTGCCTCGATCGCACCAATTTGGTTCAGAGTAAGATTGCCTATGAGGTATTGGGATCCATACTCACAAAATGTGGGTTTACGCTAATGAGTCTAATTGACTGCGATTCAGTAATGAAGGCCACTCATGGTTGCGATTCTACCAATATTCTGATAATAAACCTGAAAAATGCGTGGGCTGATAACGGAGATATGATTTCGAAGCATTATACTGGAACGGGCTCGACGCACACGAACATCACGCGAACAGGCAGGCGTGATCTGAAAGGTATAATGGATCATGGTTTGAAAACATTGGGTCGATTCTATAAACAGTATATGGAAGATAACTACAAACAAGAGGTAATCGATTTGCTGATCGGGCAGCACACATAAACAATAAACCTAGCATAATTTTAGGCCCGCCTTAAAAATGCGAAGTAAGATGAGTTGGAAGGGCAGTAATTCGTGTAGCTTTGAGGTGATTATCATTAAGTTATTGTTGCATTATTGCTTTTATAATAAGAAGTTAAGACTATATAATTTTATAAGTTATGTTTCATTTATTCTAAATCATCAATGATAGTTCAATCGACAGGATGCATCAAATTTCGATCTTTTATAGTGACGATGATTAGGATCGGGAAGAGGATGAAGATTATGGAGGGTTGTATCAATTTATTACATCCACGAAGAACAAAAAGATACATCCGCAAAGAGGAAAGACAGCCGAACCCATATCTACAAAAAAGATAATAAGTCCCTAATATATAGAAGAATCCGAATAGCAAGAGGTAGGTGATGACAAGTCACAATTACCCCAAATAAGGGACTCTTTACATTTCGAGAATGAAGATTAATCTTAAACCTAGCCCTAAATATAACCCACATAATTGCAGCAGCGACCACCCAAGGGGAAAATAGTGATATCTCATCACCAGTTTTACAAGATGTACTTTGAGTTTTGCCTTTTCGCTAGTAAAATGTTTTGTTCTTCATAAATAACTGCAAATCCCTACTATAAGTATGTGTATGACAGCATTGTCGAGGATCTCAAGTATCGCTAAACCTTAAACACAAACAGATCCAACTTTAGAAGCAAGATACGCACTTTTATCATCAAGAAAATATTGCAATAGTTTATCAGTAAAATGAGACAGGAACAGTATGGAAACTAAGTGATTGTGGTAGAAGAAAGGGGTTCTAAGAGATTAAGCAAAGGTGACCGATAATATTTTAATAAATAAAAAATTCGGAACCCTCCTTGCCAAATCAGTATGAACTACATATCAAAACTATTTGAGTCTGAAAAACTAAGGGAACTATATCTGGACTATTTATCATCAGGCAAGATGAAGACCTGCATTTTGAGGAAGAACTATGAATAAGTCCGAGAGTTTTGTTAAAAAATTGAAAGGATCGGACAGGAGAAATGCAGCTTCAAGGACAAGAAGGAATACTTCCAACTGCTCAAGAAGCCTATGAGCATGAACGAGATAGAAGAATATCTGTCGGAAGCATAAAAAATAGGGCAGAAGTTCTGCGACATGGCAAGCGGACCGATAATCGAGCTGAATTGATAATTAAATTGTCTCTTAGTAAAATTTAGATGTATAATCATTTTTTTATCTTAAATAGAATATTTTTTCCAAAGGCAAACTTATTTTATTATTATAAATAATATTGACTACCATCAGTCACAGAATGCTTTAATATTTAAAAATTCACTTCCAATGAATATGGTAGTAACAACCCACCTCCGATCAATATGGCGATGGCTCCAATGACTCACGATTTTTCTTTATTAACCCGCAAATTTTAAGCAATAAAATATTGTTATCAATGAGCTACTGCATATTCTTCATCGCTGCAGTCCTCAAAATTGGTTAGAAGATCATAAAGATTTTATACCTAATATTTTTTTAAGGGATAGAGTTTATATATCTATTTTAGATCAGAAAATATAATGACCCAAACAAATTCATTTTATCCATAATTTCCTGCCAACTCACTTGAAGAGAAAATTTAATAGCCCATGGCGCTATCAGGAAAATGCAGCACTGAGTAACTCAAATCGACACAGATGCTCGAGTAGAAATAAGCTAACTTTAACTTAGCCATCGAAAAGATCAAATAGAGTACTGTGAGTAGGCAGAGCAGTAGGACCATCAATATCTTCAGTAATGTCAGCCACTTTAGAGAATTCGGGCCCACACCCTATCTCTTCTTTACCTTTATCAAAAAATGCATTATCTTTTTCTTGGTACTCGCCGTTATAAGCCTAATTCCTGTTCTGTATAACAGAATTGCAGGAAGTGAGTATTCCTAAAGCGCAGTGGGCGCCAATGTTGTCTTTGCTCGAACCACAATCGGAGCCCATTCCTCTAATTCAGCGAACCAGTATTAAGCTAAAGTGGTCAATACACTTTCAACAGCCTTAATATTATCTGCATTTTTCATCTTTTGGCTGTATTGGAAGCATTATCTATCAATACAAAAAATTATACTCAAACAGTAGTTCCGTTTGATTAATTCGAATGCAGTTACAGTGGAGGATGTTCCCAAACATATCACGACTGAGTAGCTCACAGCTTATTTGGTGAAGTTTGGAGCAGTTCAATAGTTGGTTCCGGTTATAAACCGAGGATAGTTGATAAGAATAGCGAGTGAGGTCTCCTAATTAGAGTTTTAGATTTAATAAATTTAAAAATCAGCATAAATGACTGCAAAAGATGAAGATCTCTTTACATAAAACCGTAGAAGGATAACAGTCCTCGAAAAATAGTTTACGTAGTAAAAATTAAAGACGACCAATAAGACTGTCAAGTATTTTGTTAGATTCTAGCAACAATAAATTTGCAAACAAGTCATCAACAGATTTAACAAAGCCAGCTGCCTTTGCTTGCATCAATAATATCCCGAATAACTTTTACTAAATGACTGCCAGATAAATATTACTAAATGCTAGGCGCAACCATCATAGATTTATTGGTAAAATCAACATGTCACTTTTAAAGAACTCTTGAAACCCAATCTGATATTGCTTGGGCTTGTGAATATCATATCATTGCTTACTATTGTTTTGATAGCACTTGTATCAGCGAGTACGCAGCCTATCTACTACAACCCTTCTTATCCAAGCAACTCACTCACTGAAAAATTAATTATGGCAGAAAGTAACAGCACTCTTATTGCGAGTTGGTGCCTTAGCAATAGTTATAATTCAAGTATGGTGGATACTTGCACTACTTATACAAATCTCAGTGGCTCTCGCATGAATATTTATTTGGGCATATCGATCATCATCCTATTAGCTCGACTCTTGACCAAGATAGTCATTTTACATATGGCAAAATATTTAAGATTCAAGGATAAAGTCGAATTATCTTTGGGAGTTATGTTTCATCTCTTCGTGAACTATACAATGATTTCAGTGCTAGTGACTCTCTCAGTAAAATATAACTTATATAGGTTCAATCCAATCTGTTCGGCACTGCCATGGGGACTATGATATCCTCCTTCATATCTCAACAACCTTTACAGCAAAATATCAACCAATTGCAGTATTACTCCGACTATACATCGCAATGGTATTTAGATTATGGGTTTCAGCTAGCTTTGAATCTAATATTGGCCTGCATTTTCCCGCATGTATTAGCTCCAGTGATTGAATTTTGCATTCGTAAGTGGAAACTTCAAAATATAAACAAAATAAAGCAGTCTTCACTTTAAAATTATCTCTCCCTTTCTTAGTTCTAGATTGAGGACCACTACGCCAGTTGCTTCATGCTAATCTTGGTGGGAATGCTGTTTTCTGGTGGATCACCCATTATGATTCCGATCATCCTCATCGGGCTTAGCTTGAAATATCTTTCAGCAAAATTCATGTTCATTTACTTCAACAAAATACCTGATGTTACTGGACCCTATCTCGTTTCACGAACACCTCTTCTTCTCCTTGTCTGTTTTATTGTATATTTTATTAATACAATATGGGCATATGGAGTTGAGGATATTTTCAGCCCTTTGACGACTCTTTTCTCAGCGAACGGGATCGATGGCAGCAGCAATGCAAAAACAGTTTCGGAGGCTTTCTTGGTATTTCTCAGAAGATTGTTGAACTCATGGGCGTTGGCAGTAGTATTTTTGTTCGGAATTGTAGTTATTTGCTTTAGAAAGAAAATATCAAATATTTCTCATCGACTAATCTAAAAATATATAATCTCTGAAAAATAAACAGCTAAAGTAGAGATTAACCTTTAAAATGTCAGTTAATAGCATCGACTGGATTCCTACCTTCCTCGCAATCAATAAAAGTATAACAGAGTGTGGCAAACGCTGGACAGACTACTGGCAGAATGATAACATTTTTTTAATGTGTTTAATATCAGTTAATACTACGATAAAGCATGAAGATATAGATCAGCATTTGCATGATTGCCTCTCTGTACTGGCAATTGATATTTGGATTGCACATTTTTAGGAATTGAGTAGGTCAGGATTGCCGATTTTAATACCCATACTTTCCTGAGTTATGTTATTTGTACGCTACCGATTACGACTAGTCGCTTACTTTCGATGTCTGCGATCAGTTGCCGAGCAGGTTCAGTAAAAATTTAGTTTACGTTGACGGCTGCCTTTGCTGACGTCTAAAAGTAAGGTATTTTCAGATTAGCTGCGTATTACTGAGCTGCATTTCTTTCAACCACCCTTTTCTCAACGGCGTCAGTCTTGTTGCCAACTATAACGATTCTTATATGCTCGTGAGCCTGAGTCCGAATCTCATTTATCCATTTCCCCAGATTTTAGAAGGATTGCGAGCAGGTTACGTCAAATACCAGCAAAGCGATAATGGCACTGAATGGAGATAGGGGTACTTTTTGTAATAGGAGCGGATGATAGATTTGAAGCTTTCCTGACCGGCTGTGTCCCAAATCATGGCCTTTACGATTGTGGATCCCACTGAGAGTATTTTGGATCCAAACTAAACCCCAAGTGTGGACTCGTAGTTCTCGCTAAATTTATTATCGAGGAAGCGAAGCAAGAGAGAGCTCTTGCCAGTGTCTGCATGAAGTAAGATATACTTGCATCTCCGACCACGATATATTTGAAAAGCAAATGATAATTATAATTCATTATTATTATAAGGCTGGGAATTAGCCGCAATACTTAACAAAAGACAGATATTTATACTTTGCCAAATAAGGATTGTAATTGTATATTCAATAAGGGAACTAGCAACAACAGGCAAATGCAAAAATTATATGTTTGATTATGACAGCAATAAGAAATGATTAGTTTTGATAACCGATTAATTCTTAAATTTCCCAGTCAGACAAATATAATAGTTGTTTAAACTCGACACTCGTTGATGGACTCAATCTAAACAAAGGATGGCCGTATCTATAAGATAGAACGTGATCTATTCTGCAAATACTCCAATTTCTATCGGACAATGATCCAAGATAGTGATGACGACATCTTCTTCCTCCCAACTATTCACTCTGCCCACTTTGACTTTATTTATTAATTTATGCAACTCCATCGTCACTAAGACCCAAAGACTATCGGCACCATCTATCCTGGCGTAATTTTAACTACAGTTATGTAAGAAGCCGATGCCTAACTTATTCAAAGAATTTTCTCGTCCAAACCTGAAGAAGTAAAATTAGTGATCGACGCTGCTTTCTTACTCCACATCGACCATCTCTTGAAGCGACTGGCTGCGGGTATGATTGCAGGTTTACAAAGATAGGAGACTTAAAAATTAGTAAAAGAAAGCAGAAAATCAAACCTCATTTCAGAGGAAGAAGTATCTAAATAAATACATTAAAAGATAGAATTAATCTTGAGAAAAAATAAGCAGGTGGATGCCAAGCTGGAGGAAATAGAAAGAAATGAGGAGGAATGATTTGTACATTCAATAGTGCTTTGAGATTAATGGTCAGTTCGATTTTATGAGAATATGAGGAAATCATTTGATCATTAGTCTATCTTTATCATATGGAGTGTAGTGCGGCTAGTAGTTCATTATTCTCTCCGTCCTTCAGAACACAGTTGACATCAATAGCTAAGAACTCGTCTTTACAATCTGAACTTTTTATAAAGAAAAAGGGAGAACTAAGCTTTGTATTCTCCTGTTTGGAGTTGTATTTCTTGTTTGGTTCGTTGTAAACTCCACTGATGTGTATTTGACCTGATTTCTTGATTTCTTATTTGCACAGCTCCATTAATTTACACTCCTCCTCGTACTATAGTGATAATTCGTCGGGCTCACTCTTTTCTTAGGATTCAGAGTCAGCTTGCTTCAATTCATTTTATAGTTTAACTAATTGGCATTCTTCTTTTGCTGGTGTTGGTTTGATAGCTGTTTGACTATTTTGGGGCTATTACTTCTTGTTTACTCCTAAATACTTCAAATACTCTTCTAAATCATCAGCCATTTCTCCATTGGGTTGATCCTAAGGCTTACTTTTGTCGGCAGGCTCATCGATTGAAGATAAGTCTAGGTTGGTGTTTTAGCTGATCTACTGAAATTGGTTTTTCAATTTCTGCATTAACTTTTGGGGATGTTGTAAGTGACTGATCATGCTCTGAATAGATACTGATCTACTTTAGCTAGCAGCGAAATGGTTTACTAATCGATAAAGGGATGAAGCTGATTCTGCTGTTCTAATGCTGAAACGAACTATGTAATGACTGCATTGTTGAGTTAGTTGGTGCCGATCATGACTAGTCAAATTGGCAAATATTATAAAGGTTGGCTAATAATGACCTATAAATGGTAAAATGATATAATTTAACTAATGATTTATATGAAAGACCTCAGTCAGTAAAAATAAATAAGAGGAGTTGATACTGCTCGAAATCAGACACACTAATATACCCGAATTAAACATAATTAATGTAGCAAAAATTAAAAGTGCTCTCTTCTTACCCAATAAACAGATGAAGATATGATGACAGAGTCTACTACTAAAAATGATACGATTACAAGTAAATGATCAAGAAGAGGATTATTAAAAAATGCAAGTCATTGCTGCGGCATTGCGTGATGATTGGGATATTAATTCTATTATCTATCTCTCTATTATTAGTATATTGAAAATTTATTCATTGAATGGGATTTAATGAAATGACCATTAACAATCAGGGGGAGTACATTTAGATTACATAAGCATGCCAAGCCGTGGGACCACACAATAATGGAACTGTAGTTACTCCTCCAACTTGTTTCGTCCAAATGTTGCCCTTTGCAAATCCTCCAAAAGGCACAAAATCATCATATGATTGGGTTAAAGTCGGATGTCCAGTGGAGTCGTAGACGGCATACGAGAGCATGGCACCCGTATCTGTTGCAAAAGTATCACAGCTGTTTCCAAAGTATTGTTTCCACTGAGTCGCTGTAGAAACAATAAGAGGCATCCAATGAAGATTCCCAATTGCCCTAACAGCTTCTTTTAAGTAATTGCAGTTATCTGTGTGACTATAGGATGCAAATGAACATTGAGGATTGCTGGTTGACCCAAATTTAACATATAAAAGAATATCAAAGCTATAGTTAGGCTTGCTCTGCATTGGAGTAATAATTTCAGTATTGACTAAATTTATTAGAGAGGTGGCATTAACTCCGCGGCAAAGTTCCACATATATATAAGATCCAATTTGAGCTGTTCAAAGATTTGTCAATGTCTGAAGAGCATTTGGGTCTATTCCTGCGGGCGATTTAGAGCTTTGATAAACCCGAAGAATGGGAACTGGGATCCCGTTAGGGACACTCGATACAAGACAATTAAAGTTTGATGCAGTCATAGGACCTACAAATTCAAAGGCAATATAGCTATAGGAGGACCAGGTGAGCAGTCCAACCACTAATAGAAGCAAGTTAAAGTTGTTCATTGGAAATTATTATAAAGCGTATTTTTCCCTCAGCACTTATAGAACATGAATCAAAGATAAGCAAAAATAAAATTAATTTATGATTAATTTGATCGTATTGTGCACAGAAGCTTTGCAAAGACTGCCTTCCTACACCCAAATGCCGTTAATGGCAAAATATATATAGAATTCTATTTTGATATTCATCAACTGATATTCAAAATGATAATTTTTTAATTTCAGGATTATCTATAAGTGAGACCTACAAAGCTGACTGTATTTAATCGAAATGAAGTCGAATTCGATTATTTTGAAAAACAATCATTCCCAAATATATCTTGGCAAATAAAGGTAAAAATCCATTCCAATCACTTCAAAGTGATAAGCGAAGCCTAAATCAACGTACAAAAGCAGAATTGGGGATGGAAACAACAAAAACGGAATTTTCACTTTATACCGAATCTAAATTCAGTAATAAATTATGGAACATTTGATTCAAATTTAAACAAAAAAATCAAAAATAATAAATATCGACAAATCAGCTGCCAATCATTTAAATATACTGATTATAGATGTTCCATTAACTCGAAAATATTTAAAGTTTAAAGTTAAATTTTATTTGCCTAATCCGATAAAGTTTGCAAAGAAAATAACCATTGGGGGTATTAACATATCTTTGAAGATTGGCAGAAAGAGAGTTGGAGATGGGCAATGCTTCGAGATAGTAACTTGCCGATTGTAAAACTTGCCGAGTTCGAGTTTGGTGATGGCAGTTTTTATCTTGAATGTTGGCATTAAACCTTTGATTAGAAATAGCGCTAAGTTATCAGATATCTTTTGCCGATATGGTAAATTATTAGACGTCTCCGCCCACATTTGAAGTCACCATAATTTGATGTTCATCTCTTCTCTTAAATAAATAGTTGATCCTATTCTTGATATTGATGAATTTAGATTTATGAGTTGGCTTGTCATCGACAAAAAGAACCATCTTCCTATAGATTTGCAATAATCATTAATAAAGCGCGAGCAATAACGAATTGAATCAATAAATATTGGATTGTTCCATTTAATCCTCATATGATTTAAGCTCAGCTAGGAGAAGGCGCCCTCAATATCAAAAATAAACTATTGCCCACTATTGATGATTTTTGTCGCCAGTCACTTAATTTTTATCTTTCAATGGTTGTGGGCAAAATCAGCATATATCTTGAAAATCTTTCGATCAGTCCAATAGAAAAATAATCAAAAGGCCATAAGATAGTCCGCTCAACAGTACGATATCAGGATCTCACGGATGAAATGATTGAAAAGCGCACCTATTTTCTGGAAGTTATATACGAATGCTTCATCACTCTCAAACATGTTGATAATCATTGGAACAGACAACCATTGGACGAGAGATTTTATCCTCAGACTTGTAAAATGAACTTTGAGCAGGTCTTAAAAGATTTAATACTGACCATCCCTCAAATGTCCAAATTAGCAGCGATAAAAGCAGCCCGCTAATTTCAATAAAACAAAATATAGGAAATAAATATAAAGTTGATTGATGTGCTCTACGAAGTAATAACCTTACTATTCAGACTGAAATATATGCCCTCCAAATTCTACTGCGGATACTCATCATTAAATTCGTGTGGAAAGAGAGGGAACAACGTCATAATTAGCTTATGCAGTTGAAAAGCAGGTATTTTTGCAGCAAATTCTATGACAGTGAGGAAATTGCAGAAGAATTGGAGAGTAATATTGAAAGGACAGGCTTCAACAGACACGAAAAGGCTCGAAATAAATTGCTTTTCAAATAAATCAACAAAATCATTGCTTTTTACAAATGCTAAATCTTTACCTACCGGACAGATGGCAAAGTGAAAACAGAACTAAAAGGTTTGCTGTAATTGTCAAGTCGCAAGTTGAATGCTGAGGTTTTCCAATATATTTTGAAGTCTTGCGAGTTGAATCATATCGCGCATAACCGATGCATACCTAAATCCATTGCATAGTCCGCTTAAAATAGAAGAAACGCAAGCCTATAGTTTTTCAAATTGGAAAGTCTCACAATTACTAAATAATTAAACATTTAACCCTTATTCACAGAGTCCATTCAGATATTGCCGCCTTTAGAGTAAATCAAAATCGAATAGGATATTCCTACACCAGTTAAAGATTAAAATATTTCTGAATATAAAAAGGACAGCCCATAGCCTTGCCTATCAGAAGGGTCACCAGGAGTTAAGTAAAATTAAAAAGTATCCATCTTTGAAACACCGAAAAAGGAAGAAGCCTAAAGGAAAAATGAGCCGTAGTTGTCAAAGAATACTTTTTATAAATATAAGCCAACTAATTCTTCGACTTACGGTTTATCGATCGGATCTAAAATTAAGAAAAATGGGTTCGTGGGTATGACGTAAAGATTTAGCAATCGAAGCCTATTCGTGCATAAACGAGCTAAAGCCCGCCCTTCTTCAAAAGAAATCGTATATTATTAAAAAAACAGGGAAGAAGTAAAACCACCTTTTCAAGAGAGCACAGATTCCAAGGAAATGAATATTATGGTTAAACAACCTCCTCATTACATAAAAATATAGGAATCTTAAGATAGCTATCTCGCTGATGAAACTCCGGTCCAAATTAAAAGAACCTATCTGCCGTACTATCATGCATAATAATGATTGATAACCTCTTTATTTATACATGACTTAATAAGAAAATCAATTATATAAGTAATGAGCTCTCTAGAGCAACCTAAATTACTTAGCAAACTTCAAACTTCCAAGAAAATTTCAATGTTCGAAAGCATCGTTCAGGAAGATATCTTCCATCCAGGTTCCAGCCTGAAATTTGTTGGGCATAATCAGAATTAAGCCCTATCATTTTATTATAACAGGGCGGACACTTACTCCCTCTATAATCGGGACCTCATCCTACGAAACTAAAGCAGTACGCACTGCATCAGTTTTAAAGTATAAAGTAATAATCCCACTCATTACAAAGTGCACCCCTCCTCAGCAGAACTATTTCCTAAAAAAACAATATAAATTGTCATTTAAATCAACGACATCGATGAAATCGCAGAAATAGGACCGAGCTTTTTTGCTAAATTTGCAACAGATAAGTTTCGCATTCGATGGT
>Ga0302280_1002755_pt1 | contig 13197 bp, 11 predicted proteins | sample III_Fen_E1_1_FD_198771 | JGI IMG/M metagenome (GOLD analysis project Ga0302280, IMG submission 198771) | Peat permafrost microbial communities from Stordalen Mire near Abisko, Sweden - III_Fen_E1_1 | ecosystem: Environmental > Terrestrial > Soil > Wetlands > Permafrost | place: Sweden: Abisko...
CCCTGACTGCCCAATATGGGATTCGTCTAACAGATTACGGTTGGCATAATGAACTGCTCGAGCTTGGATTGGTTTATATCAATTACTTTGGAACACTTTTTTCTACCTCGCAGAACGTTCGACTTATGACTGATATACCCATGACATTCGCTGCAGCCTATCATCGTAAAGGTGAACTCCTTGACAGTATGTCTGTAGGCTGCATGAGGAAAGTTTTTCACTGTAACAAAACACCTTTTACACGCGCTCTCGCTGATTTATTCTCTGCACAAGGTTGTGATTCCGTCGAGCAAATCAGAGAATATCGAGTCAAATGTGAAAAGTCTATGCTTTATGATCGCATCCTGCAAATCAAGGGGATGACTCTCGAGAATATCATCACTCCTGGAGCCAATGGTCGTGGTCTTTATTCTGAAGGATGGATGCATGATGTATTGATTGGTAGAAGGATCTCCAAATGTCGTCTTGGGATCTCTGATGCTCTAATCTTTAACAAATTCTTTCCGAGACACTGGCAACATAAGAAGGAAAGAAGTTATCAGAAGATTCTCATGTCCAAACTATCTAGACATGGAGTCCCTGCTTGGGACTATGTGAAAAATGAATTCAATGCTCAAATTGGTCGTAATATCAATGTCAAAGCAGCAAGACATCCGCATCTCTGTACCCGAATGGAGGGTAAAGCTACTCTATTTAGTAGTCATACTGTCAAGAGGAAATATCGACAGTATGAACGATATCATCCAGACTCTCTGCAAGAATTCTACAATATTAGATGGGCAATTCTCGAATATAATATGGAGAATGGGGAGATCGAAGCTGCTGATGAACTTACTGTTGCCTCTGACATCTCTCGTTTCCGTTTCGATCCTTACATCTGCTGGTTCAAGTTTAACTTGAATAAACAATGTGACGTGAACCTCCTTGTTTGCCCAAATACCTTTAAGGAGTTTGTGAAGAAGGATCCTTACTGGTTCGCAAATTGGGTCTGCAATTATTGCGGCAATTGTGGAGACTACTGCGGTAGTGACGATGACGATAAGAGTATGTTTGAACATTGGATAGACGAAGAAATGGTGGGCAGGACTTTTAATCGACGAGTCTGTGTGACTTTACCAAATATCAATCATCAAGCCGTGTTTCTTGATATGGACTTACCTATCAATACCTGTCGAAGTGAAGCATGTCAGCATAATATGCAGAATCGTGAGTCATATCATGATATCTTTGGAGTTAAAGTCTATATGTTACAGACTCTCGCTTGTTTCCCGATGATGCTCCAGAGGCTGAGATCTAAACTAGTTTTGACGTTGCATCACATGAGTAATGATTCCGTAAGACGCACATTGGCCAAGTATTACATTTGAACAGATATTAATATTTTGTTAGATGCAACCTCATAAAAAGAAAGAGATCCTTGAATTTTTTGAAGACGAAGAACCTGTCCCATTAAACGATGAGGAGTTTAAAGATATGGTTGAAAGGATTGAGGCTGGATCACCTGGCGATCTGTCTTACGATCTTGGATATGAAGAGGAAGGTGATGTGCCTGAGCAAGCCTATGTTGATTTCGGGAATATTCTTGATGAAATGCCGGACGAGGAATTCATGAACTACTTTGAAGAATATCGCCGTAATATTAACGCTAATGATCGTATTCGGGACTTGACGACGGCTGCGATGGTGCAAGAACAATTCCCAATTCCATTTGAAGCACCAGATCTTATTGAGGAGGAGGAGAAGAATGAGGAAGCGCATACTGAAATCCTCCCTGATCTTCCTGAAGCTGTCCAAGAACCTCTTGGTGAAAACTTCCTTTATCAAGAGATTATGAGAGAGAAAGAGAATGATCAGAGACCTTTACTATTTCGTCATGCATATCAACAACTCTTTCATGACTATATCCCAGAGCTACGTGATACTGTTGTCATCCATGGCGATATTGAACAACGTCTGAACTTCAACGCCGCATGGTTTGGTACGCCCGAAGCAGGAAACCTTAGGAGATGCGCTGTTGCTCTCCAGCTTTTATTTTGGTATGAACTCTTTCAAAATCCAGGTGGGGTTAATATGTCAATGTACAAGGATGATACTCTGCCTGTTAATTGGCATGGACAAGTGACATACTCCAAATGGCTTGACGTGATGAGTCGAGGGGAAAATATTGAGGCTAATCCTTTACTTCAAGCTCTTCACTATCTTGAACCTGGGACTGCCATTTTCGTTGCGGCTTTAATGAGAGATCATGGAAGTGGGTTCTCTAACGCGCAAGTCGACGACTTTACTTCAATTCCTGGACCTCTCCATCCTCGTTTCACACCAACAAATGAAAACCTTCACCCTACTGCCTTCAACACTTTGAATCCTGCCATTGGGGAGCAATTTATTTTTGCTGCCGAAATGCTAGCACTCTTCAAAACATCTGTCATCCCAATTAATGAAGCTGCTATTTTCACTCTCTTCAAAAAACCCTTCATTCAAATCAGACAAGAACCAACTAGGAATGAACAAGATGACTCTGTCATGCATATCGTCCACATGGCTCCATATAAATTCATTGAGATTAGAAACGATGATGATATGACAATAGCCGACACTGCCCACACTCATAACTTTATGAATTTTATCCTTCGATGGTTCGATAGTCTTGTTATTGGGATGGATTTTGATGCGCAGGGACACGCTATTCAGAACATGGATCTCGATATTCGAATCTTATTAAGGACTGCTCCTCTTATGGATGAGCATGGATCATACGTCGCTGCACGTTATCTCAACGTTAAGATTCGAATCAATGCGTTTGATTTTGGTCGTGGAAGGAATGATTTCGCAATCCTGGTTCTACAACGTTATCGTGATAAGATAATGGAGATTTGGATGGAGAATGAGGAGAGATACGAAGATCCTGATCCCGAGAATATCGATGATATTGAGCAGCAATTACCAGATATGGCTATGAACGAACGCGATCATTACACTGTGAATACTGTCAACATTTTTATGAGACCTACTCACGATGAGAGGATGGATCAATTCAACTGGAAGAATTATACTGAGAATAAAGCCGCGTGGGTGCAAGGTCTCGCTGTCTTTTGCAAGAGTTCTCTCGGAAGTCTTCGTGAGCTAGCCTGTTTCTCCTCTGTTACTGAAAGGATCTGTCTCTTTGAAGCTTATTGTCATATGCTTCTCTTCGATGTCTTTAATGAGAAATATAAGGGGATGAATCTTGAGAAGAAGAAGAACTATATCTACAAACTCTTTCTCGCTGTTCCAAATGAGTTAAAAGAAATATGTATATCAGGATCTATCTACCGATTCATGCAATACATGGAAGCGAATCACCCAAACATTGGAATCAATTATTACTTCTATGAAAGATGTCAGTTCCCTGAGAATTACTCTGCTGATAAGAAGTTCACAATTGTTTTAAAGGACGGTCATGCGATCGTGTGTTTTACGAGGAAGCTCGATAAGGAAGTCTTTCGTCGATTCAAATCGACTGTATCCCTGAATAAAAACTCGACCAGTGGTCGATACGTGCTAAAACCAAAAAAACCATTTATCCGAAAATCCGAAAATGAACAACATTATGCCTGGGATATTGAAACCGCCAAGAATGACAAGGGAGAATGCATTCCATACTGCATCGTCATTGTCAACATCTATGATATGAAGGAGCGATATATCTTCTTGGAAATCGGTAAGTGTAAAGAAGAATTCATTGCCTGGATTCAGAAACGCGCCGATGTTGACTCAAGATCTCAAAAGGGAGGTACTCATGCTCGAGCCGAAAAAAAAATTTACCTTTGGGGTTTCAACTCACACAGGTTTGATCTCATGCCATTCGTCGCAGAGTTTGTGAAAAGATTCAGCTCCACCTCTCTCATTGGCAACATGTCTAAAGTCAGGAAACTCACCATCGGTGCCAATATCGAGTTTATAGATTTTTACGCCTGTGCGCCTTGTGGAACACTGGATGAGATGATTCAAGACTGGCTTCCTGAAACAGAACACAAGAAGGGGGAGGTTCCACATGAGCTCATCACCCCAGAAACTTACAAACAATATCTCCCCGATGTCATCCCTTATTGTGAGAATGATTGTGTCATTCTCGGGGAACTCGTCAAAAAATGGATTACGTCCTGCGATGAACTCAAAGTCAAACCTTATGTCATGAGTTGCTCACAATATGCCTTATCAGTCTTCAGAACTCACTTTCTCAAAGTCCCAATCAACGGACTTGAATATCAGGATTGCCAACGTATTAGACAATCTTATTTTGGAGGTATTAACTGGATACTCCGAAAGGAAGTGCCTATCGATGAGACAGAAGGCTTCGTCTATGATTTTAATAGTTCTTATCCAAGACAAATGATGGAGTTATTACCAATATCTCACTTCAAATATACTACAAAAATTCAGAAATTCACGAGTTCTAATTATAAGGAACTAATTGATGAAAAGAATCTCTATCAAGTCGTGACGTGGAAGTGGATCAATGCTTGGCCATACCCTTTCTTCATGACCAGACATCCGACAGAGGGCTCTATTGAATACATTCATGAGCGTACAAAGGGTGCTCCTTGCGGGATTTGGGGGAATACGCTGAAACTCGCCTTTGAGAATAATCTTATTGATGGTGAGATCACCTCTTATGGATATGATGAGTTTACTTATGCTTACATATTCAAGGAGTTTATTGAGGACAGATATGGTAAACGACTCGCCGCAAAGGAACTTAAACAGAACTTCTTGATTGCTCTTTACAAACTCCAGATGAACAATCTGTATGGTAAATTTGCTCAAGAGATTCAGAAGATTATTGAGTGGATGGGTTTGGAGGAATTCCAATATAAGGTTGGTGTTTATAACGGGACCAACTACGTCGAATCTGTTGATCAACCTCTTCCTGGAGTTTATGAGATCAAATACGATAATTATCAATATGCTCAGAATGTTGGAGGTCTTTGCTTTGTTGCATCAAAAATAACTGCTCTTGCGAGAGATGCGATTATGAAAGCTCTCATGGTTGTTGTTGCAATGGGTGGAGAAGCTTCTTATATCGACACTGATTCCATTCACACAAACATCAAACTACCTGATGAATCGATCTGGTACAAGACACTCGGTTGTCAAGAACCCTTTATTCATGAATCTGTTCTCGGAGGATTGAAACTTGAATATGCTTATAAGAGAGCGATCTGGTGTACTAAAAAGGTTTACTTGCTGGATAAGGGTCCTGAATATCTGGAAGGTGTGAAATGGAAGGAAGCATATGATGAATGGAAAAAGGGAGGAAGAAGAGGGAAACCACCAGTCAATAGATGGATCAAGAGACTGAAAGGGGTCCCATCGAAAGTAATCAAAGATGAAACTGCTTGGGAAACCTATAACACTCTTCTCAAAGACAAGAAGATCGAGATGCATATCCCAGTTGTCTTCTTCAGGAAGGCTGGTAAAGTTGAGATCAGATCAATTACAAAGGTAATTCGTATTCAGGATAAACGTAATTTCATTGATTCATTTATCTCATTACCTATACAATGATGACACAAAATTTCTATACATCTACGTTTTGTTCATCGAGTTATTGATCATCAATCGAAAAGCGTCGAGATCAGAGCACAGGCCATCCAAATAGGTAATGATAACTTGACCTGATTTTTGCACAACTTTCTTATACCTTGCCAACTGATAGTCATATTGTCCACATTGAGTGAGAGATGGGACAGAATATGTAATGGCGAAAAAAGTACATCCTTGCTGATATTCTTTAGTATTAACGGCGAGTCGGATCGGATCAAGGAGTGTGAGATCGGTAAGAGGGGTTGCATACTGCATTGCAAATTTCTGAATCAAATTGTAGTTTTCTTTTGTAATTATAATCATTTCAATATCTTTTCTTTATATATGTTTCAAAGCAAGAATCAGAACCTATTAAATTTCTTCAGTGCTAAAACTCATCTTCCTATCCTTAAAACTGTAAATCAGATCGGGAAAGAAAAGAAACCGATCGATAGAAGTCGAATCGAAAAAATGCTTGCTGGAAAGCTCGCCAAAAGACAGCAGCGTGAGTCTTCACAAGTACCAGCCCTTCAACAGCTGATGACTGATGCTTCTGCTGTTCAATCATCTTCAACAACTCCAAAGAAGAAGGGGGTTCCGCAAACAGTTCCTGCAGTAATTCTGTCGATGTCGGGTGTATCTAGACTCCCTCAAGGACACGGAACGAGTAAAAAATATTCTATTTCATTGAAATATCTTGATCATCAAGGTGGGAAACACAATAAGACAGTCTTCTTTGGTTCATGGGGGAAAGAATACTATGCAGAACATGAAGAACAAGAAATGGATTCACTAAGATTCGCTAGTCTCCAGAGACTAAAGTATGAAGACAATCCCCTTCACAAGGACTTTTATATTTCGAGAATACTTGCTCGTAAAGGAGTTAATAATATTGATGCTGCATGTATTCATACGTGTAAAGAAATTGTACAACAACATTAGGCCATTCCGGCAGTCATTAATAAACCATTTTGGTAAGTCACGGTCATTGAGTAATTCCAGAATGACATCAGATTGACAGCTCTAGGGAAAGGGTAAGTCGTATCGGACTGCATTAATACTTCGATAAGTCTTCCATCTGAACAATCAATACCTGAAAGCGTTCCCTTGTCTTTGTCAAGCCCTCTGAAATCATACGCGTATATACATTCACCCTTCATCCTGTGATTCAGGAAATCACCCAACTGATTGTTTCCTGTTAGGTTAGGATCAGCCGATGTCGGATCAAGCTCTGCCATGTTGATGGCGAAGTTCATTGGGTTAAGGGTCACGCCTCCTGGATGATAGTTCTTCCCAAATGCTCGCATCGTTTGCACATAGAATTCTTCATTGTTTACCCCGTTCCCATTTCCTTGACCAAAGACAGTTCCACCATTACCCATGAGGGCAAGGGGTGGGTAGTAATCATTGAGGAATCTCCATTGGAGTTGTGTCAAACACATACTCACCCAGTTAGTTTGTCTACAGTTGGTATTCTTGGTCCAATCGAGTACATTGAAACAATGGAATACTTTATTCAAGGACTTGAATCCTGTATTGAATTGGTAAGATCCTTGAATTCCACCTCCTGGGGTAATCATGATACTGGGGGTATTGTACCAAGCTTCAGTCAACATCTGGAATCCTCTATCGACAGACGCATCGATTGCAGCAGCAATTTCTGGATCGTCGATTGTTAATAGCTCGCAATAAAAGGTAATGGCATTGATTTGATAGGCTCTGTTACCTTGATTCGTTGACCAATATGAAGATCTATAGGCGTTTGAATTTGGCTGCAATTGATAAGTACATCCATTAAGAGCCTTCATTGGTAAGAACTTTGCGTATGCTTCCGGTGACAAACGCCCAATAATAGGGTCAAGAACTGGGATTGCGTACGTTGTCGAAGTGACTGAGATATTCTGGACAATCCCTTGAGCGACGACTCTTTGAGTGTTATCGATTGAGAAGATTGGTTCAAATCCAGATGACGAAGTCTGGGGAGGGAAAGGTTGTTCCATACCGGCAGTTTGTGGATACGTGACTCCAAGATATCCCGGGATCGCAGCTGTGTAGGGAGCTGGGAACAACCCGGCACCGTTTGCGTTCGCTTCATCTGCCAAAACCGACGCATACCAGGTCTGTGGTCCTTGCATCTGTGAACAGGCGATCATATTCCTTGGACAAGCACCTCCTTGTGTCGGCCCCATACTCCATTCAGTAGTCCACCATTGTGTAGGCGGGTCAGCGGTTGGTGCAGATGACATTCCTTTGGCTTGCCATGGATGATAATTATCAATTAAAGGACTCCAGAAAGTTGCGTTGTTCCAGTGATTGGTTCCATCATTGGGGTAAGCACCACCGATAAGATAGGCAGGATTGATCTGCCCGTCACCTCCGATATTGATCAAGTCAACCGCCCCCACAACTGCCTCGTGGATATTTGCCTGGGTATTAACTCTGCTGGTAATCTTTGACAAGTCATCAGTGATGAATCCTCCATAACCTTCGTGATGATGCATCTGTCTATCTCTTGGGGAGAAATGGACAGCCTTCAATCTGTCGGCCAGAGCCCAATAGTTATTGATTCTATTCAATTCAGTTCCGTCCTGATTCGTCAAGATAGTTGTCTGGAAATGGGATTGTGCCGAGCTTTCAAGAGTCATATTCTTATTTGTGAAGACAGCGTCAGCTACTAATGGACCGCCTGGTAGTGTACTGAATGACATGTTCAGTTCAATGAAAGAACTCATAATATCAAGATATTCCTTCTTACCCGTCTTTTGAGTATTACCATAAAACTGAAACTTTATCATTTCAGATAGCTGGAAAACGTTATTAAAGGAACCTAGAGGGTTGATCTGGACGAGTTTGGAACTCATCGTGATCAATAAGGGAGGAATTGAGTTGAAATTTAATTCGTCTGGGATCGTGCTCATATATTTTATAAAATGTCAATTATAAACTTTTTACATCAAGATGGATTTCAATGCAGGCTCCTCAGTCACCGTAAAGCCAATGTCACCAGTACATCCAGTGTTCAACTGAATTTCATTGGCATTGATGTCCTGCAAATGAATTACTAAAGTCTGCCCAGAGGGATCAATACAAGTGCTGTCTTGAGAGATAGGGTTATAACAAAAAGTTCCCATAACTGGCTGTATCGAACATAGCATGTTGGTTTGATTACCATCCGAAGTAAGCTTTCCTTTTGAACCTTCAATAGATACGTATATAGAGTTTCCCACAATAGGCACTGATAGGTCCACTCCCACAAGACTGAATTTGTCCATAATGCATTTGGAGAACTTTCCTTTGTAAGGAGGTATTTGGACTGTGATGGGAGAGGAATAGAAGGGGAATAGAAAATGTTCCTCATTATAGATCTGCTTCTCCACGCCATAACCTGATGTAAAAGAGTTATTCATAAATTGAAATTATAATTACAATTTTGAAAATGGATACAAAATTATACACAAAGGTCAAAGATTATCACTATGCAACATACCCTATTATCGGTGCCAGCGGAGGTGGATTTGGCAATAAGTTCGACTTTAGTGCAGAAGTGGCCAATGGTTGGAACTTTGACGCCTGTATTGTTACTCAGTGTTCGTTTACGACAAGGCCCGGGGAGCCTGTCTCCTCAGAGTGCGGGGCAGGTATCTTCCTGTATGATAAAACCGGATTGACTCTGGTCCCTCGAAACATCGGGGCTCAAATGTGGGACGCTCAGTCTTACCTTGCAGCTAAAACCTATACCGTGTACTGTTACCCAAATGGCCTTCAGACAACTTACGCTCACGAACTCTATTCAGATTCTGCTCTAGAGTTCTTCTTCCAGAAACCTCCTCCTAATAGTGTCGTCTACATGCAAATACGAGCCGCTGCTACCGATACGCCGTTCGGAGCCCCGCAGCCTATGGTGGCTACTGTGACGATGCGCTTTACTAAAGTTCCTAATATGCCTCTTACACATTGATATTTTATAATCTATAAATGAAAAATAAACAATTCAATTTCGTTGACCTTCAACCCGTTGTTAAACCTAAACCAGAAGGACCGCAGGATATCCTAGATAAGGATTGCTGTATTCTATTCGCAGCCCCAATGGGTAGAGGAAAAACTACTATTGCTGATCTCTGTCTCAAAGATAAACATTTGCTTGCGGGCAAGTTTCAATGGATCCTAATTATGTCACCTAGTCCTTGGCCGGATCTAAAAGACGATCATCCGGATTACTGTAAAGAATTTGATCTACAATGGCTGGATCAGAAACTTAAGAAATTTTCGCTAATTTGTCAAGAAAAAGGTAAATCTGGTCATGTCCTTGTTATCATGGATGATTTCCTTACTGAGCTCGAAAAGATGTCGAGCTCTTCTATTTTCAAATGCCTCTTTACGAGACGAAGATGGAAATACAACTCTCTATGTGTGTCCTACTTATTCACAGCTCAATATTTCATGGCTTTTCCTAAAAGGTTCCGTCACTGTCTCACTGAAATATGTCTATGGTCCTGCGCTGAAGGAGAATGGAAGCAGATCGGAAGAGACTGTAATTTCAAAAGGACAATCGAACAAGAGTGTAACATAGATATGCATTTTCGTGAATCTGAACATAATTTTATTTGCATAAAACCGGGCACCGGAACTGTATTCCTTAACTTTAAAGCACTTGCTTAGCCAACAAATCTTGGTGTAGTGTGCTGGTTTGAACTGTTAGTGATCGCCTGCGAACGCCTGAAGCGGAGCAATAGACCCTTGTTCAAATCGGCGCACTGCACTTCTTTTTATAATCAATAAAATATAAATCATAAATGTTTAGGAAATCACCAAAACACTTTTTCGGCGACTTGGCAAAGAACTTCTATGGAGAAGTCACTGGTAATAATGTTCTTGCTCAAGGTCTTATGAATATGAAGGAGAAAGCGACTTCTGGACTTCAACGTCAAATCGCTGCTTCATCCAGATACGTCAATGACAATATCGTTAATCTCAAGAGAAAGGCCGGAGGGAATATGCCAGGTATGGAGGGAGAGCCTACATATAAGCGTGTCCCTAATCCTGGAGGGATTGACAGGCGTAAAGCGATTGGTGGAGAGACTTATCGGAAGTCTAACAAGTACAAGGAACGATTTGGAGATACCCAACCCGGTCCGGCATCAACTACAGCCTCTCAGGGAGGGTTTTGGGATACTCTGAAGAGTGGAGCGGGCGATTTCTTAAATGGAGTCAAGGATCAAGCAACTGGATTTCTCAAGGAACAATTAATGGGTTCAATTTATGACCTCGCGGCCTTATAAAACTATTTTATAGAAGCAAAACGTTTACGTAACTGTTTCATCATTTCATCTGCTTCCATCATTAATTCTGGGTCGTTTGTACCGAATTTCTTGTTCGCCTCCTCAAGCGTCTCCTTAATAATCTTAATATCCTTTAAAAGGAGTTTGATAGCCGTGAGCATCGTTTCTAAAGGTCTCTTCATTATCTCATCCCAAGTCTGTGCTTCTTCCTTCTGATTAAGTGGTTTAGCGCCGAGAATAGTGATCCTTTCCTTGACCAGGTTTAGCATCGCGAGGGCAGTTTGTTTCTTTTCAGTCTTAAATTGGATAATACGTGCAAATGTCCTTTTAACGATTATCGGGATCATGACTTCCAATTCTTCAGCTGGGAAGTTCTTGATCCATTTACGATGCCAGTTCCCTATTTCTTCGGCTGTGAGATCAGGTTTGTTGATAATCTGATTCCATTCAATCCCGGCATTTGGATCCACATTCCAAAGGTTGGCTGGATTATTGGACATGACGTAAGCTTTTTTCTTGGAGTCCTCCCAAACGAGTCTTTCAGCCTCTGCCTGTTCTTTAATCTTTTCCAGTTTCTCCTTCGACATTGTTGGTTCATCCCAATCAAGTGTTGGAGGGTCGACTATCTTTGTCTTGTCATCAAACATTTCGATAAGGTTCTCAATGATCTTTCCAGTGATGTGATCCATTTTGGGTTTTTCTTCTTCTATTTCAGTCAGATCGTCAATTTTCTTGAGCTCAGCGATCATCTCAGCTGTCACCTCTTTGGGTGTCTTTTTTTTCTCTCTCACCGTGAACATATTTCGATAGTCGTTCATGTGTTTTGTTATAATTTGTTATTTAATTAATTACAAAATGAATCAATTCTCTGAATTTTTAGAGTTAATGAAGAAAGGACTCGAAGAAGGTCGAGAGGAAACCAATCGGAAGCTTCTAGCATTAGCCATGCACAACTCAAACCCATCTTCCCTTATCGAGCCGATCAGTATTATTTTTATAATCATTAAGATAACTTTTTATACGAACAGATGGGAGACGAAGCTTTGTTAGCAAATGCTGCTTTAGCAATCCGAAAACAGAATGCTCTTGCTAGAAGAACTGATATTCTAAACGCCAGAAGAGGACTTGCACAGAATTATGAATTCGGTGTTGACATTGAACCTGAATTTGCTCCACAAGCCGAGTTTGCTGGTTTTGACTATGGAAATATTTATGGTTTTGGGCCTGCTAATGGACGATATGGAGAGGGTTTGTCGCTTGAGGAAAAAGTGGAGCGAAAAAAGAAAGTCCAAGAGGCTTATAGGAAGAGATTCGACGCAGGAAAAGCAAGTGGAAATGCAGGGGAAATCAAGGGACAATATGGCTTCCCAGTTGGCATCAGCGGAACGTCCTCACTCGATGATTGGCATTCGAGAGGAGGAGTTCAAGGAGTTGACGGCGCGATGCATAAAGGGATTTTCTACTCACTACAAGCTGGCGAGGTTCGACGTGGACTCAAACGATTTAAAGAATGGGCTAGGGCCAATGGCGCAACTCAAGGTAGATTGACTCGTCATCCAATTTATAGGTATCTCAAAGCGCTTGCTGCGCTCACCACCGCCGCCTCAATGGTGACCAAGTTCGGTAAAAAATCTGTTGAGGATCGAACTTTTACTCTTACTCAGCACCCCACGACTCAAAAGCAATTCTATAGAGTTGTTGGAAATCAAGTTAGATCAACACTTGAAAAAATGAAGAAATACGACCCTGCAAAAGCAAAACAAGGAGTTGAGGCTATGTTCAAACAAGCGCAGAAGATCGAAAATTATAGAATCCTGAACCAAAGCATTTACGAAAATGTACGCGCCGGCCAGACCGTTAACATCCCCGCCCTGATCAATCAGAAGAGAGCTATTGCCGACAAAGAACCTCTTCCAATGAATATGTTGACACAAGCTGTTGCAAGGCAAAAGGCGGGCGCTTACCTAGTTGAGCCAGTATTTAATAACGATCAGGGGTTAAATTTATAATAATTGCATAACGTTCATAATATTTAGATGCACATTAGTATAAACTCTTTACAACAAATCATTTATAGACTTCTTGTGTTAGCACACGGTCCAGCATAGCGATTCTTCTGTTTAATCTTCGGTGTTGACGTAGCAAGTTGGACTTGTACTTTCTTAATTTTCTTAAGGACTCTCCGCTGACCTGCCAATAGTTCCCCAGAGGACTTGAGTTGGTGGAAGGCGATAGAAAAGTTTTCATCGAATCGTGCGCACATGGACTTGAGAGCTTCATTAGACGTAGAGTTCATATCAGAATAATATGTATTATAAGTCTTATCGCGGCGCTGCTCTTAAGGACGGAGCAA
>Ga0302280_1002760_pt1 | contig 13183 bp, 10 predicted proteins | sample III_Fen_E1_1_FD_198771 | JGI IMG/M metagenome (GOLD analysis project Ga0302280, IMG submission 198771) | Peat permafrost microbial communities from Stordalen Mire near Abisko, Sweden - III_Fen_E1_1 | ecosystem: Environmental > Terrestrial > Soil > Wetlands > Permafrost | place: Sweden: Abisko...
TTGTCAGTCAAATTAGTTTAAAATAGAAGTTAGCATTGATTAAAAATTAAAAATCATCTTTCTCTATTCAGAGGAAAAGGAACATCAGCAATCTTACAAATAAAAGTGACAGAAGAAGTAGATCGTCTACCATTTCAACAAAAATGATCAATAAATGTCAGCAAAGATTAACTGACCTGCAACGATCAAACTAAAATCGACTAAGCAAGAAAAACAGCAAAACTCTAAGTTTAGTGAAATTGAAAAATAAAGAGTTATCACAAGGAAATGAGTAATAGCAATTCGTTAAATAACTTTTAACGACTGGTAAGCAAGAATAATAATAAAAAGCTATTCTTAAAAAATTAGGCAAACTAAGATTATTCAAAAAGCATACTTCTATTCCTGATGATGGGACTATTCCTATGCTGATTTAGTTAAATTACAATATAAGTAAAGCAGAAGTCAATCTAAATAAATCTATTAAGGGAATTCATTTTAATCAATCTAAAAAATAATTAGCAAAGCCTGATGCACCTTCGAAGTATAGTCAATAAAAAAGTAAAGAAATAATTGTTAAAAATAAGTCGCAGTTAAAAATGGCTAAATAAGTGATAAAGGTCAAGTGTGAGCATCGAAAGCTTAAATTAAAAATTAATGACTATGTCCCTGAAATAAAATCTCAAATTACAGTTGCGGATTGGAGTGTGCTCAATAGAATTGTAGACGTTCCTGAGAGTCGGACAGGAAACTCAACTGAGGTTCAATTAAATTCAAAGATAAATTAAAATTATAACTAGCAAACTTGTAAGAGATCATGCCAATATTGATCTTTAAAACAAATGAACATATGGTCAAGTCATTCACACTGGTCAACAATTGATTTATATTTGATGATATTAACAAAATTTAACAAGAATGCTTGCTGAATAAACTGAGTGATTATATTATAAAATAGTTAATTGTAATATCAAGGGGCAAATATTGAATTGCTCATTTTGGTATTCAAAAATTCGGGATTATTATAAAATCTATCGACTGTTACGCCAATTATAATCTTAATCAACTAATGGAGAAGGATTAATAAGCAATGGCTTTCAAAGTTGCCAACATCAGAGTTTCCAACCAATTCGCTAGCAATATTACTCAGCAGATATAGTATTATTTTAGCATGGCAAATCTCGCAACAGATCATTATTTACGCAACATTATTTCTAATAATCACAAGGGGTGGGTGAAGTTTTAAATCCTTCTCAAGTTTTCTAAACTCCAAAAATTTTTTGAAAGCGAGTATGATTTTATGTTATCTGTTAACCAAAAGATCCGCATCATTTAATAATGCCTTAAAAAATCGACAAAGCTAAAAACTTCATTAAATGGAGTAAAGATTTCCCGTAAGGTTATTTGGAAAAAATAATTTTAAAGAGTTCTTTATTTAGAAGGAGAAAATATGGATTAAAACGACATACTATCAACTTTAAGTGTCATAAATATTCAAAAATCCCAGGTTATTTTTAGAAGAGGTCAAGGCTGGTGCTTTATTGAAATTTAAAATGCCACCAAAGAAAATATGTAATTAATACAAAGTCAATTGAAGACCAATCTATCAGTGCGGCTATTGACCATGGATTAATTTCTTACTTTCCAATAAGAAGTTAAAAAATTAATACAAGATGTTCAAATTTAAGAAGAGGTAATAACTTAAAAAATGGACAAGCAGATTAATCCCCATAAAATTTATGAATTCAATGGGTTTGAGACCGCTAAGAAAAAACAGAATAATAAAGGAAAAACAAAAAAGATAAAAAAGTAATAGTTAGGTGATTATACTCCTTCCAAGCTTTTTTTAGTCACAAGAAACAAAAAGACGAGATAAGATTTTGAAAAAATGCGAGCCCAAAAAATATAAATCTGGAAGAAGAAAAAATAAGAAAAACGTTCATTAAATTAATGTAAGATGGAAATATAAAATTCTGATTAGAAAATAGAGCCATGATTTGTATCTATAAAATGGCTTGTCATAATATCAATCGAACTTTAAGTATGAAAAATCTAAAACAAATCATAAATGATTTCAGTCCTGTCTCTGTAGTTACTACTTTCGGCTATTTCGGCATAAGTTACTGTTTGTGATATTATTCATATTTTTACGCACAATAAACTACGATCGAATTTTTTTATGAAACTGTTAATTTTGTTCTTCTATAAGCTGACTAATTTCAGTTGTTTTGATGTCGTATTTCTCGAGACCCTTTTGATATGTATTCTTTATTCTGACAATTCGATCTGTATTTTTCTGGTCAAGGCTGGTTTTAGTCAGAAAAGGTTCGTCTTTGATAGAAGAGTGAGATTTGTATTTGCCTTCGGTTGCAAAAATATCCTGATCTGTCTTGATGCCTCTCGCCCTCCATGAACCTTAACTTTCTCTCTTTATTTTAGTTTACAGTAATTCCCGACTGCGTTGCTTAGTGATAAATTTTTATCGGGCATCATTTCGAAATGCAATTAATCTTTGTATTCTTTGCATCGAGGCTTATTAACGATCTTGCTCCTCCTGCTTTTTTAGCTGAGGTTATTTTGTATATAGATATTGATCGTTATATTTGTGGTAGAATTTGTACATCTGCTACGAGACTCGATGAGGATTGTTCCAAATGAATTTTTATGGTTGATAAAATTATTTGGTTTTTAGGAATTGTTTGGGTTCAGGATAGGTAGGGTGAGGTAGAATGGACTCAAGATAGTGGTTTTCGATGGCTGATTCAGTTGGGTATTTCATATTTCAATAAAATTATAAAAGGTCCATCTCCAAAATACAACTACTCTCTAAACTAATAAGCAAACTTCACTTACCATAAATTATTGCTTATTCGTTATTGTATCCACAGCATTTAATCCTTTCTAAAATGTATAGTCACTTCAAGTATCAATATTTGGTGTCCATATTCCAAATGAAGATTATCATTATAAGTTACAATACCCATATATGATCAGCAATTACTATTAGATTCTTGGTATTTCTAGTCATTGTCCCACAAACTAGATTGCTTAGAATTATCGTAAACTTTCACTAAGATATCATCCCAAAACGACGAAGGAAACCTCTCAAGTTGCTGCACAAATGTTTTCTCAATTAGCCGAGGCATATGAAGTGCTTAGTGATCCAATAAAAAGAGCATTTTACGATAAATATGGCTATGAAAAACTGAGGATAGGTCTGTTTGAAAGTGGGCAATTAATAGGAGGATATCGATTCGCGAACAACGCCGAATAAATCTTTTAAAACTTTTTCAAAGATAAAGATACTTTAGGCACTGTTCTAGATCTACAAATTTCAAAATAAGGTAGTATTTTCGGACACGCCTTTGGTGGTCTATAAAATGACCCAAGTTTTTATTGCGAAAATTTAATTGTTCAGATACCATGTACACTGCAATAGTTATATAATGGAACCACCAAAACAGTTCAATATCATCGAAAGGTATCAATCAAACAATATAGATGTTAAACAGCGATGGACGAACTACAACCACCAAAAGTTAAATGAGTTCTATACACATCAAGCCGGGATATAGTTCAGCAACTCTATTGCATTTTCCAGGCAAGGGACATGAAACTGTCCATCGTACTGTGTCAGATCTATATTTTCAAATTAGAGAAATTCCACATCATAATTATCAAAGAAATGGAGATGATCTCCTCTATACCCACAATTTGAGTCTAGCCGATGCTTTAGATTGCAAATCAGTTAAAATTCTCACATTGGATGGCAGGCATCTTACCATTGGCCTTGACTAAATTGCAACGTAAGTCTAGTGATGATTTAGCCCCCAAATCTTACAAGAAGTGGTTGGAGAGGGTTTTATCAACGAGAAAACGAACAAAAAAGGATCTCTGTACATAAAATTTAACATTACTTTCCCAAATCGACTTTCTGAAGCAATAAGAAAGGAACTCAGAGGATTACTCCCATGATAGCTCTTCCAATCCAATTTATATGCTGTGTGTGGTTTAAATGGCGGGGCATATTTTATATTAATTAAATGCAGGGAAACAACGTCGCTTATTTCTTCAATGAAGAGATAGGCAAGTTTTACTACTACAAAGATCATCCTATGAAGCCCAGAAGGATCGCAATGACTCACTCTCTTATCGAAAGCTTCGATGTCTATCGCAAGTTAGATGTGTACCGTTCGAGGAAAGCAGATCGATAGTAGTTACTACGCTTTCATCATCCTGAGTACATCAATTATATCTAAAACTATGTTTGCAAGGACGTACTCACAAGTCAAGGCTTCACGTATACAAACGACCTCATGCTTAAATCCGAGGAAGAAAGAAGATACCTCATCAATTCTACGAAACTTAAAAGTCAATTTTCGATGAATGAGACTGGGGATTGCCCTGGCTTTGCTGGTCTGTACGAATTCTGTCAACTATCTTGTGGAGGATCTATTGATGCAGCTCAGGTTCTTTTAAGAGGAGATGCTGGTATCGCGGTAAATTGGGGAGGAGGCCTTCATCATGCAAAAAAATGCTAAGCTAGTGGATTTTGCTATACAAATGACATTGTTTTAGCTATTTTATAGTTGTTGAAGTATCATCCTCGAGTTTTGTATGTTGATGTGGATGTTCATCATGGAGATGGAGTTGAAGAGGCATTCTATATGACTGACAGGGTGATGACTGTTTCATTTCATCAGTATGGTGATGATTTCTTTCCAGGAACTGGTAGCATTGATTCAATGGGGGAAGGAAAAGGAAAGTATTATGCTCTTAATGTACCTCTGAAAGTTGGAATCGATGATGATACCTACCAGTAACTATTCAAAACTGTGATGGACGAAGTTATGGCTAAATTCAGGCCAGCAGCTGTTGTATTACAGCTAGGCGCAGATTCAATAGCATATGATGTACTTGGCAGACTCAATCTCAGCATACGTGGCCACGGATCATGTGTAAAACGAATGATGTCTTATGGAGTACCCCTTATGCTCCTCGGAGGAGGTGGATATACAGTGCACAATGTGGCGAGACTTTGGGCCTACTAGACTGGCTTAGCGGTTGGGGAAGATTTGGATGGATATATTCCAAAGACAGATCGATTTTATGAGGCCTACCAGCCAGATAGTAAGCTTCATTTTACTGTAAAGCCAGTGAAAAACAAGAACACTCCATAATATCTAACAGATATTAAATAAAAGACATTTGAGCATCTACGAATGCTGGACAGCAACCCTGGAGTGCCTTTTCACAATGTACCTGTGTGTGCGTTTGCTCCATAAAATATTATGTAGAGCGAGGATAAATATCTGAGTAGTCTTCTGAATCGCCGATAGGAAATGTAGATATGATAATGTATGGCATTGTGATTAAATCATTCACTTGGTGATTTCACTTCAAAAAGGTAAACTACAAATTAAATCTTTTAAATTATTTAATGGTTATTCTTTGATAATAATTAATCAATGAGCAGAGTGGTGCTAATTGCTTCCGACCAGGGCAAATTTGAAGTCGATGAAGCAGTGGCTAAAAAGTCGCAACTCCTCAAGAATATGATTGAGGATACGGGAGTCGAGGAGGAAATCTATCTCCCTAATGTCAAATCTGCGCCTCTAAAAAAAATCATATAATTCAGTGAACACTATAAAAACAACGATCCTCCTGAAATATAAAAGCCCCTTTCTAAGAACTCACTGAAGGAATTGGTAGATCCCTGGGATGAGCAATTCATTAATTTGCCCAATCAATAATAGTTATTGGAATTGTTACTAGCCGCTAACTATCTGGACATTAAGTCATTGATAGAACTATGCTGTGCGAAAGTTGCCACGATGATCAAAGGTACTTTACATTATATTCAGGAAAATCTCCAGAAGAAATACGTCAACAGTTCGGCATTGTCAATGATTTCACACCTGAAGAGGAAGCGCAAATCCGTGAAGAGAATAAGTGGGCTGAAGAGTGCACCAACTGAAAATTTGATTATAGAACATAAATCATTGTTTTGATGTGTCAATACCTATATCCATTCTACATCTATTTTGAATGTTTAAAAGTCCAAGTCGTAACATAGGTATGAAAAAGTCCCCCATCAGCTTTATAAAAGCAGTAACTTCACCTCGTACTCAACCTCGTCCCTTGCAAATCCGAACAGACAAAGCAATCAACGCAATTAACAACTAAGCATCGATGCACCGTTACACTAAGGTATAGAATCGTTCAATACTGACTGTGTAGTTACAAATGGAAAAACCAAACCGATCTCTAAAACTTATCTTCTCTTACGATACCGAAACGTCTATCCAGCAATTACTAGATTTTTTAAAAAAATAAGTGGGAGAAGAATACATCTTTTTTAAATCTTAAAGTCTCAATGTTGATTATTATCTGACTTTGCCTCACCGGAAAGTTGCAGAGCTTGAAACTAAGAAAATTAACTTGTTTGGAGAAAAGATAAAAATAGATAGAAAAGGAGCACAACTCAACAACTTCCAAATTATTAAATGCATAGGAACTGGTGGCTTTTCGAAAGTGTATTTGGGTCGAGCCTATGGCAAATTGATGGCACTAAAGGTCATAAATAAAGCTTTTATTGTTTAGAATGAGAAGCAGAACATTGTGATAAGCTAAAGAGATATTTTGGATAAATGCAATGGACATCCCTTCATCACTCAACTTTACATGAGCTTCGAGACACGAAACTATCTTATCTTTTGTATGGAATATTGCAATGGCGGTGAACTCTTTAATCTCTTGAGAAAAGTGAGACGCATGAAAGAAAATCAAGCCAAGTTTTATTTTTTATAAACTTTGGCAGCCATTGCTCATCTTCACGCAAACAACATACTTTATCGAGATTTAAAACCCTAAAATATCATAATCGATGCCGATGGTCACATACGATTGGCAGACTACGGCCTATCAAAGATTATGCGAGAAGACAGAACCCATAGTTTTTGCGGAAGTGCATAGTACATGGCCCCATAAATGCTCCTAAAGTAAAGCCTTTTGCAATTAGAAAGGGACACAGTTTCGAGATCGACTACTACTGCCTCGGCGCCCTCCTCTACTAACTGCTTTTCGGCCTTCCACCTTATTACTCTCGAGACCAAGAGGAACTCTTCAATAACATCCTGACTCGAGACCTCTAATTTCCAAACAATATCAATGTTTCGAAAGAAGTAAAAAATTTCCTTTAAAATTTGCTGCAGAAAGATATAAATTTGAGGTATAAAAAGATATCATAAATTTTAAAGGATCCTTGGCTTCGAGACTGCAGTATGGAGTAAGTTTTACAAAAAAAGCTATACCCTCCTTTCCAAACAAGTATGTTTTAAAGTAACATTGACGATAGTGACTTTGCTAGTGAAGAATAAGCATAAATTTTAAAGTTATAAAAATAAAAATTGCTGGATAAATTACAGCCATAAGAGGTAGTATTCGCTGATTTTGGATTCACAAGCAAGGAAATTTTCTAAATTGAAAATCAAGTCATAAACAGTGAGGCTAAAAAATTGAATTTTACAAAAAAACCTCCTCAACCAGTTCAAGAACATCAGTTGAATAAAGAATTACTATGGAGAAATGGATCGGTTAGAAGTGTGGGAAATAACAGACGAATTTTGTAACTCATTCATCATTCCCCTAGAGCCACACAAGAAGACCCAATAAATTCTAATGAACAGATTAAAATGCTAATTCAACGTAATTAGTAATTAGCTTATCATCACCCTCGCGGTTCTGAAACAATTAATATTTTAAATGGATAATAGAAAGCGAATCCATCTTCCTTTAAGTTGATGGAGGTGCGTAGTGTGCCAATTATGTAAAAATATTAGCATCTTTTGGCAAGAAATAATGACCGCATGGGCTCCCCCATAAATGTAAACAATTACATTCACATCCAAACCAGCAAGACTCCACAAATAAATTTTAATGCTAATAGTTTTGCATCATTGCGTTCGCAGCCTCAACCCCAGCAAAGAAAGATATTCAGCAGCGGCAGTCCATCATTTTAAAAGACTATCAATAACTCATCTTACAAGCATTTAAACAATAATGTGCGTGGTAATGCTAATGGAATGGGTAGTTTAGACAGAGTAAAATTCAATTCATGCGATCGACAATTGGGCAATAATAATAGTAGCAGTTATTTAAGAAATAATGCGTACTATCAGAATCCAAATAGTAATCAGATGGCAAGGGTTTATCTTTCTAATTTTAAGGAAAGAATAAATCCAAGCCTTAAAATTAAAAAATCAATTAAATCAAACGATAAACTCAATTTTAATTTCATCAACACGAGTCCTTCCTATAAGCATTGATATTTATCGTTATTTTTACATTTTTAGGAATGCTAACTTTAAATTATATCGTGATTTCATTTCGAAAATTATTATTTGCTCAAAATGACAAACAAGACAGTATAATTCGATAATTTGGGTTTAAAGTAATCCAATTTAATCATTGTGTATTTTATTTGTCTATTTTCTCAATATGACTTGTCTCATCTTTTCTTTTTTTGAACGCATCTTTTAGAATACTCTCCATTGAACAAAAGGAAAGAACATCAGATTTTGATTCTTCGTCAGGGCAATCTATCTTATAATTTTTTTGCTCCTCAAATCCAAATTTTTTTTTTTTTCTAGGATAAGACGATTAGCTGCAATAATTAGTAGTATCACTAAATAACTCCTCTTCGCAACTGATTCTGGTCTTTCGGGCACGCATTTATCACAAGGTTAGTTAATATATTATGGCTGATATTATGAATTAACAGTTTATATTCTTTTTTATAGAAATTAGTTAAAAGGTAATTATTTGTGATTTTGCAATAATAAAATTAGATAGAATAAACAAAATCAAATCACTAGGCATTCATTTTCTTGCATTTCTGCTGCGTTCGCACCATTTAATAGTGCATCTACTCTATGTTCAGTTCAATCTAGACTTCTTTATCCACAGTAGGTTGACATGACTGAGTCGGTTAGCTTACTTGTCCTTTGATTTTATTAAATTATAACTCCACAATATTTTTTCCCTGAACATCTATTCCCTATTTTTAAAGATCTTTCTTCCTATAAAGCATTCTCCCTTTTCTCCTTTTTTCCAAAGCCACTATCTGCCCAACATACGAAAGATTATGATGTTCATATTACTTGGAAGATGAAAATTAAAAGTCTTTTTTCCTCGGATTCATAAAGCTATTTTCAGAATATCGTATAAATTCGTTTTCGTATCGACTGGGAGCTACTATTTCCTTTGCAGGAGATTTGCTAATTTGCGACATAAATGGGTATTTATTGTCAGACAAAAGTCTGTTCTTACTATGATTAGGAGTTATTCCAGATATAAGGAGTTTGCGATCCTCAGAAGGGATGATTTGCAGTTGTGGGGTATGACTATCATAGGAAATGTTTCGACTGCGTTTGCTCATTGAATTATATTGCTGATATAATAATCATATTAAAGCAATAACAAAATATGCAGCATCATAGCCCCACATTGGTCTCAACTTCCTCGGTACGGTTCATAATGGCGTTTGTTATTTCATTTAGTTTGTCATGCTAATCATGTAGGGTTTGATTCTGAAGTTATAAGTATTCAAATTCATTGTTTTGTTCGGTACTATCATTTTTAAACAATTATGTTAGATAATTGACTCTTTCGCTGATTTATTTATGCAACTATTGAAATTATGTCTTGGTTGCCTATTCCAGTTTCTTAAGCTGTAGCTGTAACTCACTCTGCTGTTTTCTATGTGCCTCAAGAGATTTCTTAAAATGCTCCATATTGACCTGAATATTTTTATTGATACTTCGATGTCATCAACCTGTTCTTTAACAGTAGTTGTAAATCCTAACTTTAAATCATTTCGACCTGCTAAGGAGCTCATCAAGTCATTTAAATTGGTGGTTCGCATTAAACAATAAAATTATAACTGCAAGTTCAACTATTGATCATAATTTGCCACAAAATATATCAATATTAAAAGAATAATTTATACAAGAACAAACTGAATATAGTTTAATCTTTTTTTTTGTAATGATGATTATTTTTTAAACTTTTCACGAAAAAATACTCTCTTAGAAGTATCCTTTAATAATAAAATGATTATGAGCATTGCTTTTGGACAATAATCAAAACATCAGTCCGCTTTGAGATAACTGACCCTCGAATCTTAAAAATAAGCCTTATAATATGCTATCCAATTCTTCTAATCCTTCGTTATTCATTAATCTTGTTTCAAGAAGACTAATTATCTCTCTCAAACTTTATTGAATAGGATCTTAACTGCTTAGAAGAGCTACATTGGGCATCGCTAAGACTTCCACAAAAGTTGTTAAAGCATTAATTTATCTCGGAGTTAAGATTTTTTTAAGTCTGGTACCATCTATACGATAGACATAGTCCTCAACACTATGATTGGGATAATTAATTTCCATAAAATCTTAAAAGGTTGAAACTTAATCAATCAGTTTCAACTTCAATGCATCTTGAGGATGAAATACCTTATTTCTGATGGTAGCAATTTCCTCTTTAGATATTTTTCTACGTTTGCTGATTTCACTGACCATGTTGCTTTCAACTATTTTCAGCCATTTTTGCGTAATTTCTTTTTCTTTCTCACTTTTTTAGATAAACTGATTCCAAATTTGACTGGATTCATGCTTAGTTCCAGATTATTAATACTTTAATCCCATCAAATCAAATAACTTGTTGATGTTTCTATAGCTTTTTTGAGTCACTCCCACATCTCCAATTAAACAATACGGATCTATTATTAAATGAGAAGCTACTCGCAATGATTTTTTATCCACCCAAAGCAGTAAAGTAAGTCAATGAAGTGGCCTTATCTTATAAAAAAGTAAAAATGGGAAGACTGAATAAAGGAGTAAGTACCTTTTCAAATCTCGCATATTAAGCAATGATTCATATAAAAGTTGAGATGATTATGGGGACTCGGAATGACCATTGAACGAAACACATACTGCTGATGTTTTGGTTCGGTTGAGATTTTGCATTTTTTTGAGGCAGTTCTGCACTCTGTTCTAACATCATGTTTACTTTTAAACTGGTATTGGGAAACAGATCTTAAAATGGTATAATACTTGACTTCTGCCAAATATGTTCATCATAACTTAAAAATCTTATCTATAAGAGCAATCACAAATAAAAATAAAGACTGATATTTATCATAATATCGAAATAGGTGATTTATTGACTACAATTAAAGATATCATCAATCGATAGTCTTAACATTTATTTATAATTTTGAATAAAAAAGTCTAAAATAATTAGTAAGAAATATTAAAAGATATAAAAAACATTTTAAAATCTTATATCTTTGGTTCTTATTTAGGTTAATAAATTATTTTGGATAAAATAAGATCAGCTACAGTAAATACAATGGGATAGCTCTCTATATTTCAAACTAAACTATGCTTATCAACTATAAATCATATCTGAAGATTAATATGATCAATGTATTTGTTTTTACATTTCAGAATGAGCCAATGGAGTTTTTTTAATCTTCTTTATCAGTTCATTAATTCTTTTGAAGTTAATTAATCTTTATCTTGTTGTAATTATCTATGATTTTTTATTTTTTTATCGCATCATTATATTAACAATTAAAAAATAAATTACCATTCTTTTTTTGCAATTGATAAAAGATTTAATAATAGTTAACAATAATATCATTTTGATATGAATTCTTTTCAAGGTGAACTCCATTTAAAATGACTGGGTTGAAAATGGCAACGTTGAAGGAAAAATATATATTTTCCATTTTAATTCAAATAAATCAATCAAAGAAAATAAAGGCGATTACTTCAAAATATTTCATCAATTCCCTTTCAGAAATATGATAAGGACTGCAAAAGAAAACTTCAATATTTAAATATAACACAGTATTAGTAATAAGTTTGCATTCTGATTTCTAAATTATCTTAAAACATTTATTCCACTTTATTAATCAATTTCTCCATTGATATAGCATTTAAACCACTTTGATTGATGATCGAGGAAATTGATAAATTATCTATTGAATGGAAAAATTTAAAAAAACAAAACTCGGCGACAAGATCTTGAGCAAAAAAAATACTTCTACTATTTTTCCAGAAAAATGGTTCCTAAATTATCTGGTTTTACCCAACCTATTGAAATCGAAGTATAGAAAAAAAATTAGTCATCCAAGCAATCATCATCGAACAATGTATATCTACAGATGATTATATTGCGCTAATGATTAAAAAAATAAAGCAAAGGACTATCACTTAACCAAAATAATAATGACGTCAAAGGTGATATAAAATCGAATTTATATTGAAAAAAGAAATGCTTTTATTCGTGAACAAATTCGAGCTTTCCTGATGATTCCTGAGATAAAAATGACCTATCTTTATAGACACCGGTTCTCCAGGGGTTTCAATTTATATATTTAAAATTTTTACTTTCTGATTATATTAATATTAAAAATCAATGAAAGTCAATTGCGATGGAAAGAAATCATGTAAATAAAAAAATTATTGCATCATTTGTATGACCCGTATAGTTAACGTACTTCTTGAATGATTTAGTGCAAAACAATTGAATGCTCGCATTAATTTTGCTATAGATGCCTTTCTAAATGGGGAAGAGTAAAAATTATATTACTTAGCGTAAAGGAAATTGCCCAATTTGCCGACAAAACATTAGGAAAATACAACATAAGAACAAAATTATCGAGCCTTAATATTTGAAGATTTTTGATTAAGAAAATTGTTCAGAGGAGTTAAATCCTGTATTTAATCCCCAAAGAGTTATTTTTCAGCCATTAATGCTCTTTAATTGGAATCCTTATCTTCTGAACACCATGAATCAAATACCAACTGTTCAAGGATCTTAAGGTTATCACACCTTTCCAATTCTCTATAATCTCTTTTGATAATTATATGAAGAATATTTCTTAACTTTTCTTATTCAATTTTAGTCTTCCTTCGCTTGTCCATTTTCGGCAAAAGTACTTGAAGGTTATTTAAGAATTTTATCTTTATTTATATTTTTTTGTCAGTAATATTCTAAATTAAGAGAGCTTAAAAATAAACCATTTTTAAGTAAAAAGTATCACCGAGAAGATGTCAAGCATGTACTAAGGGAATTTTAGGTTTTGGGATCATATTTTTATTATTAAATGTCATTTATTTAAAATAAGGAGGTT
>Ga0302280_1002764_pt1 | contig 13173 bp, 18 predicted proteins | sample III_Fen_E1_1_FD_198771 | JGI IMG/M metagenome (GOLD analysis project Ga0302280, IMG submission 198771) | Peat permafrost microbial communities from Stordalen Mire near Abisko, Sweden - III_Fen_E1_1 | ecosystem: Environmental > Terrestrial > Soil > Wetlands > Permafrost | place: Sweden: Abisko...
CCTAATAAGACTATATACAGTTCTCAAAGTGAGAAATGTTGTATTTGTATGGAAAACCCAAAAGAGATAATATTTAACCCATGTTATCATTTCGATACCTGCATCAAATGTGCAGAACAACTAGTTGTTGTATCTTCAAAATGTCCAATATGCAGAACCAGGATTGCGTCACTGATAAATTATGACCCTAAGGACGTTAATGACGTCCATTCCATTCGTTCACAAACACCAAAAAAGACCTAGGGTTATAAAAAATGTCGTCGTTTGACATTGGACCGAGTGGAGACCTTGCTATATTTACAAACAACTCCAATGACGATATGTTCAATATCAGTGGTGATATTGGCCCCAATTTCATCTTAGATCAGGGTCACGACAGAGGTATTGCCAACATTGGCGCGACTCAGAACCTGACAGTCGATGTAATTGCAGATATGCCGAATGAGGCCCCCATAGATTTTGAAAGGAGTGGTCAGAGAATGTCTAGGCAAAAAATCGAGTCGAATATTTCAGACGCCACCATTGAACCTGAACCCATTAGAAAAAAGTCTAGCTCTGGATCCCGGTCTCAAACACCGGCCCAACCTCAGAAGTTTTTAGCCATACCACCTTCACTACCTCCAACTTCTCACAGGTCAGTAACTCCGCCGGAATCCCCACACATTCCTCAAAGGGAAAAAGAGACTGACACGCCAAGTATGAATTTCGGGTTTGATGACCTACTGGACAACAGAAAATTGAAACCGACAAACGACAACAACGACAATGCAAGTATTGGTGGCGACAGTCAGTCCACCATTAAGCAAGCAGGTGGGAATGACTATGGAAGTGAGCCGAATAGTCCTGACTACAGGTCATTTAAACCCAGTTCACAAGATCCGCCTGAGTCTCCCTTTCCTACGACCTTCCAGAAAGACAGAGAACGCAGAAAAATGGAGAGGGGCGGCAGCGGTGGGGGTGGGTCAGATTCACCCAGTCAGTCTGCGCCAGTTTACCAAGAACCTTCCAGGTACATCAACGACGAAGACGAGAAAATGGACCTCCTGCTCAAACTGAAAGCCCTCGAAGAACGTGGCAAAATTACCCTCAGTAAGCACTATACCCTTAAGTCAAGTATTGACGATATCAGAATGGAGTACAGGAATCAAACCTCAATTCTTGAGACACAGTCCAGTATCAACTTCATGAGAAAGGCATTGATCTTTAGTACGTCGGCAGTCGAGTACATGAATAGACGTTTCGACCCAGTTGGAGCCAAATTGGATGGATGGGGGGAGAGTGTAATGGAGAACATGATGGACTTTGATGGCATTTTCGAACGTCTTCACAACAAGTACAGGGGATCAATGGAGATGGAGCCTGAAATGGAACTGCTTCTCACCTTAGGGGGAGCTGCCTTTCAGTTCCACTTGAGTCAGACGTTCTTCAAAAATGCCATTCCCCAGTTTGGCCATGTTCTCAGGGAAAATCCTGACGTAGTCAAGGGATTTGTCAACGTAGCCCAGGAAGCAGTGAGAAGAAACGGTGGTATGAATTCTGCCCCGAGACAACCAATGCCAGCTAACGAAATGGGAGGTGGTATGCAGTCCCCTGGTATTGACTTCGGGGCGTTGTTAGGACAGGTTGGAATAACCAGTGGCGTTCTGTCAGATTTTGCCAAGACGATGGGGAACCCCCCTCCGGTTGCGCAGGCTACAAGGGACTTTCAGGAGCCTCCGGTGAACGACTTGTACAGACAAATGGTGCAACAACAGCAAAGAGAAGATGATGCATTATCGGTCTCGAGTGAGACTAGTGAAAGATCGATTGGGAAGCACAGTAAGAAGGCTATAATCAGTCCTTTGCCGACCAGTAAAAGAGGTGGTGGAGGCAATATTATCAAGTTGTTATGAGCCCAACCTCGCTAATTTTAATATATCCATTTAATTAAAGGCTCAAACTATGCCTACAGTCCCATTCTGTGCTTTAGACGACGTATATGCCGACTGGGGCTTCAAAAAGCCTAACACAACTCAGCAACTACAGATGACTCAACAGGTTCATCCCAGTCTACAACCCGTTCAGAAAGAATCAGACGATGAATATACCCCAAAGGGAAGTGATCTGCGAAACTTCTGTCCAAATTGCAATGGTTGTGTCAAGGCCAATGACGTCCTACAACAGAGGATAATTGAACAGAACATCTGGCCAAGACCACGATGGACCCCACAGAATCCACACTCATATGTTCCATATGACCCGTTCAATAGGTACTGGATGAACAACGTACCTCCGAGCCATAGGGAAGATTTTGGTATGTTTGAAAACTTTGGTATACCAGGTAAGAATGGGGTGAGTACAGAGCTTCTGCTGCAGATCATTTTGTTCATTCTGATTGCCCTCTTCGTTATCCAATTGGTTGAGTGGCTCTATATTAAGTCCACTGGGTGAATCTTACTGATAGGTCAGTTCCTAATTTCTGCTATATCCATGTTGACGTAGCTCAACGTTTCGGTGGATATTAGAATGGACTTCGTCTTATCGATGGACCTGAATGAAGCTATTGTCATATAACCCCCAAAGTTTTTAAGACAAAAGCGGGGAGGAGCCACGACAATGTTTTCATTGTATCCACACACTTCGTTCTTCATTTGGTAGATCAACGAAAGACTCGAGTACTCCTTGACAGAATGAGCCGCTGCACAGGACCAACTACAGAAGACTCCATTAACTTTGTATCTGTTCCTAATTTCGTCGTATTCGATTGGACAAGGGATTGGGATCGTGTCAAACGAATGACAGCACCACCAACACAATATATCTGTCTTTGTGGGCCATGATGTTTTGGCGTCTGAAATGAATTTGGACAGTACCTTGTGCACACCAGTTCTCTCTACTTTAGGTTTAACCACAGGGACGGGCACTGGAGTAGGTCTTACCTCATTACGTTTAGCTACGTACACGTCGTTCTCCATTATTGGTTCAAAGACCATGTTATCGTCTTCTTGAACCATTAATTTCGCTGTCTTTTCGGACTCCTCTATCTTGAATTTGCCATCGTAGTACGTTCTTAGTTCCTCTGCTGTCATCGACTCCTTCTTCTTGACTGTGATGTTGAATTTGCCGAATGATATCTGTGATTGGTTGAGTTCGTCTTTATCGTCCTTCTTGGTGGCCAATTTTGGTTTAGGTGGGTCCTTTGGTTTGATAGGTTCTTTGGCAGGTTCTTTCGCAGGCTTAGCGCTGACATTGGTCTTAGTATCACTTTTCAATTTCTCTAGGGAGTCTATCTCGGCATTTTTCTTTCTGATGCGCTTCTTTTTGACTGCAGGTTCTCCATGATCTCCTTCCATGTTTGTTACTAATGCGATCAAGTCCTTAAGGACCTTTTAAAAATGGTGTAGGCATTATCCTGTGACAAATTGGGTCGATACTTCAGTGATAATAAGGGTATGGTAATGGGATAAGAATGAGTGGTTTGGATGTCGGCGGGTTTGTCAGGGGTTGTGGTGTGTGCAAAAAGGCCTACGGCTACACTAGCACAGGTGGATTTACGCCACCGCCGGCGACCCGCGGCTCGGGGTAAATAGTTATATTGGTACCAATATAAACAATGGACGAAGAACGGCCCGAAAGTTGTATGTCTAGATTCTATTGTATACTGTGCGAATGTATGGTAAAACTGTACATCATGACGTTGAATGCACTAGGATATAGTATTGGAGAACATAAACACGTAGAGTCACTGATCGTCACTGAAGAAAGTGTCCAGGTTCTGAATTTATCCAAGACCGTAGACAGTGATAACGTCAGTAAGTACCTCAGACATCACATCATGTATACTGACGACAAATTCCACGAAATGGACTTCTTTGATGGACCGTTGGTGGTCAGATTCAAGTACCAGAACGAAACATACCAAATATGCCTTAAACAACTAAAGAGCAAAAACAACGAACACACAGTAGTGGTGAGACAGCCTAAGTATCTATCGGCGGTCATCAAAGTCGGTGACTCCGAGGAGTCTATAACCGAAAAGATAGTCGAATTCCACGGACCAAGTCAGAACTTTTTCAGTCATATACTCGACGCAGTTTCCGACATCGAAGTAATTTTGAAGGACCACAAAGGCACTTTATACACCTTCGATATGCTAGGTAGACAACATGAAATCCAGTTATGATCTACTCAGGCTCCGGCTCCGGTTGTTTTTTAGCCCTTCTGTTCTTCATAATACTGCTTTTTCGGGTTGTTTTGACAAGCTTTACCGTAGGTTCAGGCTCTGGCTCTGGTTCAGGCTCTGGTTCAGGCTCTGGTTCAGCCACGACTGGCTCAGGTTCTGGCACCGGGGGTTTTCCGAACTTGCGTTCCCACGAATCTCTGATAATTTGTCTCCTGGACTCAGCAGTCAGTACCGGAGTCGGTGGCGAGGGTGGTTCTACGATCTTCTGTTTAGTAATCACCACAGGAGGTGGTTCGACTTGGGCATTCTTTCGTTCGTCGGCGTTTCTATCCAGAGCTAGGGCTATAGCAAATTCGACCATTGGGTACTGAGCTTGTCCATTCTCATACAACAGTGTCTCTTCAGTCAGAAATTCGAAGATGTATCTGACTGTATTGGGGTCCTCGTTCTTGACCATATTTGAAAGAAGTTCCCATTCATGGCTTTTGACGACGCTCATTATGGATGGTGTGATGGGTAAGTTACTTGGACTCAACACACCAACTAGGTGAGTAAATTTTTTAATTTTTTACGCTAATTCGGGTCTAAACCCTTTGGCAACCTTATATCCGATGAAAATACTAGCAGTGGACGTAGGACTAGTTCATCTGGCCTTGGTAAGTGTCGAAGTACCTGACAACTACTTAACCAGAGACGAAGTCCTTCTCTGTTCAGAACTGACTACGTGCAACCTAATTGATATCATTGAGCTTATGGCTAAGTGTCGTGACTCTAATTGTGAGCTTTACCACGATAAGATTATATGTGATTACGTAACCCATCTATTCAAAAAGTATAAGGATCTGTTCGAAAGTGCGGACAAGATCCTTATAGAACGTCAACCCATTACTGGCATTGTCGCAGTACAAGAACTCATCATGAAGGAGTACAGACACAAGTCTGAACTGATTAGTCCGAATGCAATGCTCAACTTCTTTGATATACTGCAATACGAGTACAAAGTCAGAAAAGTCCATACTGTGAAATTTGCCTCTACATACTTGGGTTCATTTGAGGAGTTTGTCTTCAATGAACGTAAACATGATATGGCAGATGCTTTGTGCTTGATCTACTACCACCTTTCAGATCTACGCAAAACGCATCGAGTAGAACAAGACAGAAAGATGAAAGAGGAGCAAGACAAGCTAAAATATGGCAGGGTTTGTCTGAACATAGAGTCATATGCATATACTGGCGAATGACGTAGGTCTGACCCACTTCGCTGTGCGCGCCTTCGGCGCTTGGCCGGTATAAACCCTTTTTGGAGGACAAATTCGTCGGCGTGTGCTAGAGGGCACCTGTTAAGAGGCCAGGCCCAGTTACAGTACTTTTGTGGGCTCACCCGGGTCAGCGGCCCGGCGGTTTTCACGCGGACCTCCTCCATTAATCAATTGATTAATGGAGGTGATGGTCTTAAAATTTTGAAAAGTTCTATAGGAAGTAGTCTCATGTAGGAGGTCTAGTTAGACCCAATTACTTGGGTGGAGGGTCCGACGAAATTTACGCGGACCTCCTCCATTAATCAATTGATTAATGCTAGCCATGGTCCCAAATTTCTGAGAGGTTTCTAGGAAAAACCACTGGAAGTGTCCGGTGCAATGGTACCAGTAGGGCCGTAGGAGGGTTTTACTATCGGACACCCCCTCGGCAAAAAACGCGGACCTTGGCCATTAATCAATTGATTAATGGAGGAGGTCCGCGTAAATTTCGCCGGACCCTCCACCCACAGTACAAACGGCCTACGGCCTATAAGTACATAGACCTACTTTCCTATAGAACTTTTCAAAATTTTAAGACCATCACCTCCATTAATCAATTGATTAATGGCCAAGATCCGTGTAAAAACTGCCGGGCCGCCGACCCGGATAAGCCCACAAAAGTACTGCAACTGGGCCTGGCCTCTTAACAGGTGCCAAACGGCCTACGGCCCCTATGGCACACCGCCGATAAACCCTCGGCCATTGACTTTTTGCGAATTAGTCCTCCAAAAAGGGTTTAGACCCGGCCAAGCGCCGAAGGCGCGAGTGGCGCAGTTTGTATACGTTTGGCAGTGGTTATCAACGCTGTAATTCCAGTAACAATAAGAAATGGAGCTATATGCCCACAAAAACATACCTGCAAAGTAGAGACCCTGCCCGTATACCATATAAACCCCAGGTATAGCCCAATAAAAACTACTGTGCACTCGATCGCTACGTTAAGCCCATATTTCAATGATATGTCGTCTTCATGTAGTCTGTTTAGCTTGTCCGCGTTGTAACACGAGATAATGAAAAAAACGATGAACGCCAGTTCGACTACTAAGTATATAACCCACTCCGACGTCAGACCTTTGTAACAAAAGAAGTCCTTGAAATTTGACATTTGACAATAAAAAAGATTATTACTTTAGGTCGGGTGTCCAGTGACCAGTACCACAAAAATGGCCGATCAGGACTTGACCGATCAGATATCTAGACTGCTTGAACACTTTAAGATCAGACCCACCTACATAACCCTAAATACAGTCTATATGGTTCTGAAGAACCATGGCTACAGAAACATCCCTAGGATTCATTTTTCAGAAACCAGTCAGAACGTCGTCGACGCTGGGGCGGTTAGAGAATACTGTAAGAGTATAGAAACACTAGTCAAATTAGGCCCGATACCAGAAGACCCTAAGAAGAAGAACTCCTCTAAAGAAGTACACATGTTTCAAGAGTCTAGCATGCTACCTCAGAATGTGTATGTCTCTGAAAAGAGAGACGAGGAGAAGCTTGAAGATAACTACGTAGAGGACGGAGTGAGCAGCGTTTCTGGGTCGGAAACCTCGGTAAATTCAGAGGCGGAGGACCAGGAGGAAGGGTATGTGATTTACGAAGATGATGACAGCGATCAATTTTCCGTGTAGTACGCCAAATCAGTCCGCGGCCGGTATTTCGTGAACTTAGTCCGCTCAGCAGACTTTTAGACGCAAAGTCATTTAACGAAAACAATACATTGGTATTAATTATAATTGAATGACCGACCTTGACTCCGATACCCTCGTGACCCTGAAGAAGATGTGCAAGTTTTTGCACATACGGAACTATTCCTCGTTAAGGAAGTCCGCACTAGTTTCATTGATAACCAGACACTACGCGACCATTAGACTACAGAGATGGACCAGGCGGGTCCTATCCAAAGGAGAGTCCTGTCCTATCAGTTGCGAATCTATCAAGTATCCATGTTTTGCCTTCAAAACAACTAACAACGTACTGATCTACTACAACCTGGTCGAATTAAGAAACTTCCTGATAAAGACCGGCGACTTTAGGGACCCCAGCACTAGGGCAAACTACACAGACGAACAACTTCTAGAAATGGATTCCGTGTACAAGTACTATTACGGACTCCATCCTCAGACATCGAAGACGGAAGAGACTGGATTTAAGTCGGTCTTTAAAGCCTCCAAAAGCACCCGATTTTACGAAAAGATCAAAGAAAAAGAACAAGAACAACTGATATTCGAAAGACTACTTGACTCAATATGCGATGACATGATAAGATTTGTAAACGAAACGAACTGCGACAATCTCATGATGTTAGAAACAATGTACCTGTATGACTATAGGATCCAATTCAGAAGACTCGTAAATAGGTCCAAGACACATGCTGAATACGTGGTCAACAGGAATATATCCAACGTCAATCAAGTCGTGGCAAAGGAGACGGCCTTCAGCAAGAATCAATACAATACCTGTGAGTACATAGTACTATGTATGTATCAACTAAGGGAAGAGGTGTACTTAGGTACTTAGTGGTTGTCACAACCTCGCATGGCCGATCCCAAGTACCAGTTTGCGACTCGCGTCGTCGTTTGGAAAATCGGAAATTCACTTGAGCCTGCTCGTCTCCCAGACGGGAATGTGGCAAAGAGAGGGACCTGCAAACACGAGGCCGGTTGTCTGAAAGAGTCTACCCGCGGAGACTGCGCGTGCACCGCTGGGTGCTCTACTAACGGGACGTGCGGCTGTGCTTGCTCGGTAGGAAGTACAAGTGGAAGCCCCTGTTGCAACAAGCGTGGTGGGTCATAATTACGACTTCTTCAGATAAGTTGTCCTTGGCTGGAGAATGTCCTTTAGACGACCCTTGTTCAGTTCAGTATAGTACTCATCTCGGTGAGTCTCTTGAGACATTCTCATCTTTTCCTGTTGTTCGGCGGCGAAATTGCGCGCTCGTTCAGCGTCCATTAGTTTCTTGTCGATGGGCAGGTTGTATATACCTCCTCTCTCTACTTCCAATTGAGCCATTCGTTGGGTAACGTTCCCCTCATCCTTGAACTTTGCCGACAATTTAGAGTCACGTTCGACAGTCTTTGACCACGGTTCGTAGTTTTGACCATACGCACTCATTAGGTCAACGCCACCCAGCGATCCTTTGCCAGAAGTAGTCATACTGAAGTCACTTACATTGGCCAGACCCAGTTCTTGATACTCCATACCAACCGCGGCGAATGGATTTGATTCTGGTAGGTACTCAATCAAACGATTGTCCTTCATGTCCGGTCGGTGGAATACTTTGGAGGGCTCAGTGTCGATATCGCCTGAGTAAGTAGGCATGGTGAGTTTTCCGGTATCGGAGAATTTCTTACCGGTATCGAACTCCCCGTAACCCCTTCCAAATGCGTCGGTAATTCCGGCCTTTTTGTCTCGCTCCTGACTCTTGTTAAATTCCTCGTTGAATTTTTTACTGTTGAAGTCCTTAGCGTCCTCTGCAGTAAAGTCGCCGTGCATATTGATCTTTGAGTCAGGGTTAATCTCGTAGTCGATCTTGTAATCTGGGTACTTTGTCTCCCTTCTTGCGGTTGTAATTGTGTTGTATGCTGTACGAACTAGTTGTAAATATTGTAGCTTATCTTCCTGTCGCATGTTTAGGCTCCTAGCCTCTGGGGTATTGGCCTTATCGGGGTGTAGTACTAGAAGGAAATTCTTGTATACGTTCTCTATGTGTTCTAACGAATCCTTTTCCGAAACGCCCAATACCTCATATGGATTGATGTTCATCTTCGATTTTTAGTTACGGTTATTATAATTCAGGACAACTGACGAATAGATAGTCTGATCGAATGTATAAACTGCTCCTTTCCCGAGTACTTCTTCCAGTACTTTACCCCGTATGATAAGTACAATTCGTTGCCCTTTTTGATATCCTTGGATGCTTTTATCTTCAGTCCAAACCTCCTCTGATCATTTTCGCCAAATAGCCTCAGTTTCGATGATACGTTTACGTTAGAGAAGTCCTTTGATAACTTCTCATAGCGTTTCTCTGTCAAGAACGACATGTCAACGTAGTCATTTATCATATGACCCACGAAGTCACCGACAACAACTTCACTGTTGCTGACCCCTATTATTTCAGTGGTTTCGCAGTCAGATAACAACCCACTGATGTTATTGATATTACCCCAACTGTACCACTTGCCACCACTGCCGAGATTTAGAATTTTGTCCTTCTGGACTTCGCACAAAATTCCATATCTGAAGTCTATCCTGTTGGTCTGTTCCTTGGTGACGTACCATTTGTCGTCTATTTGAAAATAGTCTATAGGCATTATACAGATGAATTCTCCCTTTTTTATATCCCTCACGGCAAATAGACCCCTTTCGCCGTCCGACCTTATCTTCACTTCGACCTTCATTTATAATTGGCGTTATTTTTGTGGTGGAGTGGGTGTAGGTAGAGGTAGGCCAGTTTCAGGGTTTTTATTGTTTGTTAAGGTCAAATGAGTACCTACAACCCCATGAGTTCGCAGGAACCAACCAGTTCTGAGGAACCGACAAGTTCTGAAGAACCGACAAGTTCTGAGGAACCCAGTAGTTTTGAGCCAGTCGTTAACAGGGAACAATACAAGATTTTATGGAGACTTAACACTGGTTGGTATACCTGGTCTAACCAATTAGACTATCCGCGTCCGCAAGGTCGGGTCCCTATGTTACTCAGGCTAACACCCCAAAAACAAGAGTCGCTTCTAGAAGCCTACTTCAGCGTGTATGCAGATGCAGCAGATCACGCAAACCAAGAATGGATGCCTTATGAGTCTAACTAGTCGTAGTACATGTTTTTGACTTTGTTTACAACGAAGTCAAGGTAGGTTTTGGGTATAGAGTGCTCAAATAGACGACCGTTCTCGCAAGTAAATAGCCTGTAGTTTCGGAATGGATTCGACTCGAATTTCCCGTCGGACCAGTACTTAGCGTCCTCCTTGGTTACTATCAGAAGTCGCGTCCTCTTGTTCGATATCAGGTTGATTTTTTCGATTTGCTCCGAAGTAAATGGGTACTTCACATAGGGACTTATCATAGATACCGTCGTTTTGAGGTCCTCTTCCGATCTGGTAATTTTGTTGTATAGCGTATTGGTCCAACTCGTCCCGTGTAAGTAGTGTACATCACCATCTTTCAGTGGAGTACTAAGGATTCCATTAACTACGGTATCTGTCATGATAACGTCTTTAATTGGAGTGACTAGGTCTGCATTTCCTGGTATGATCACGGCTTTGTCCTCTAAAATTATCTTAATATCGTTACTGGTCAGGTTGATGAAAACCCCGTCCATTTACTATCCACAAAGTATTTAGTTTTCGAATATATCCCTATCAATCCTTGACCATACAGCATATGTAAAATCTGCTCAATAACCTATTCAGGTTGGCGATCTGTTTCTCACTAAAGGGTCTGTTTGAGTCCAAATATTGGTCGAATAGGTCCCCGTCAAGGTCAAAGTCGTACTTGATGATATAATTTGCCATTGGTATGTTGTTTCTCTCGAATGTCTCTATCAGCAAACGGGTACATACTGAGTTTGTTAAGAAGGTATCTGAGTCTTCCATTATCTGTTTTAGACATTCAAGGTCATTGTTCTTGATACACTCCAACATGTTCTTTAGGGACATTGTACCCTTTACCCTTTACCAATAAATTTTATCAGTTATAGGTAAATGGCGCCTAGGCCAAGACGGTCCAGAAGGTCTAGACGGTCTAGACGGTCTAGACCACTGCGTAGACGCAAATTGAGTAAACCAAGAAGACCTAGACGTTTTGGTGCAGGTCACGGTACGTGTTTAACGTGCGGAGAACCAGCGTGTCAAACGATGAGACTACTAGACAGAGACAAATTTGACGATGATAACGACGGTGATGTCGATTATGCCGAAGCAATTGCAAGTGGAGTGGAACAACCTGCTATTAAGTACCTCACAGTGTCATTATGTAATAGGCATAAAATGAACTCTGTACCTGGTGGAGTACTTTACGCCGGGGAATCGTTCATCGACGATTGCGGTCAGTAATCTTATTTTGTTGGTTCACTAGTAGACCACTACGCAGACGTAAGTTGAGAAAACTCATCAAACAGAGAAGGTCAAGACGACTGCGTAAATTGCGAAAGCAAAGAAGGTCAAGACGTTTTGGTGACGAAAGTAGAGTATGTCTTTTGTGTAATAGACCTGCTTGCCAAACTATAAGACAACTCGACATCAACAAATTCAGCTCAGTGAATGACTTCATCAATGCCGCGAACAGCCAACAATCCAACAATCCAATGACAAGTATTTCATTGCCCACTTTTGTAGTCGACATAGGATACCAAATGGTCTGTGTCCTGGCGAAAAGGTCTTATCGGATAATTGCTGAGTTTGACGCACTATGCAATCTCTGTAGTAGGTTATCTTTAGTCGGTATTTGTTTTCTTTTGCCTGACGATACCACTTTGTACTTACCGTATGGGTTCATGTTCCTTCTTTCATTGGAAAATAGTCCGATCAACAGGGATTGATCAGAGTAATAGGGTTCTTCGGAACTACCTGGTTCTTCGGAACTTGTAGGTTCGGAACTAACTGGTTCTTCAGAACTCGTAGGTTCTTCAACGATACGCATTCTGGCGAGGGTGGCCATTTGTATATTAGGGATAGTTCCTAACACAGGAAGTTTGTAGGCATATACCAGATTTTTGAAGTTGCTTGTTCCAGAAAACGCCAAAAGTGAGATGACAATGATGAAGATAACGATACAGACCACCAAGGCGATATTGACTGGGGTCATACAGACTCGCCAGATATTTACTATAGACTAGATATTTTTGGAAGATTTTTACCTTTAGACTAGTCAAATGATGGTCACCAATCAAATCGGTTTTACGCTTCTCCTAGGGATCTTCGTCCTGACCAGTGACATGACGTCTAAGTTCATGGCCGGCTTTATAACCGGCATATTTATATCGACCAAGTACGACTTTAAGCCTTACGTCAGTCTCGTCGAGGACAAGATAGTCAGCTTTCAGAGAGAAGTGGAGTCCCTAAAGACAGGTACCGCACAACTGCCACAATCGCCTCAACCACTACCTCCCACAATTTGGCCCAATGGTTGGCCATGGTCTAAAAACTAGACGTTCAGGTTGTATGGAGTGTAGTCAACGAGGTTGATCTTAACAATCTCTCCCTTCCTATTGCTGCAGTAAACGCTCTTAAAATTGAGTCCCTGAAGGAACTTCTTACAATTCTTACAAGGCATAGAATCGTAATACGTCCCGTTGTTTTCCTTTGACACCTTCACTATCACAAGAGTATATCCTCGACCCATTACGTCCCTTATCGGCCTACACTTCCTCAAACAATCTATCTCTGCGTGGAGGCTGTTAACGGACGACCCCCTAAAACACTGTCGACCCATTTGGTTGTATCCAAATGAAACGACCTTCTTTCCATTCATCAAAAGGGCAATGTGGCAAGACTTGTTGTTCTTATTGACCTCAATGGCATCCTCCACGAATCCCTGTACAACACTATGAAAGTTCATAGTGGATTGACAAGTATCGTTTAGTAGATCCCTAGGGAATTAAAAAATTTATTGTCGGTGGTGTGCCATTGGGCCGTAGGCCTTTTGCACTAGTTTGTCAGATTTCTCATTTGTCAGGTTTGTCAGGTTTGACAGGTTTGTCAGGTTTGTCAATCAGTG
>Ga0302280_1002765_pt1 | contig 13164 bp, 8 predicted proteins | sample III_Fen_E1_1_FD_198771 | JGI IMG/M metagenome (GOLD analysis project Ga0302280, IMG submission 198771) | Peat permafrost microbial communities from Stordalen Mire near Abisko, Sweden - III_Fen_E1_1 | ecosystem: Environmental > Terrestrial > Soil > Wetlands > Permafrost | place: Sweden: Abisko...
TGAAAAAGTGATTACAGAAGTAAGAAAAGAAGTAAACGCGATGATGAAAGAGTTTCCGTTGTTTGCATAATTGAAATACCGAATAAAAAAGACACACTTTACAGAATTGTAAAGTGTGTCTTTTTTATTCGGTTTGTGTCTGCGTTCAATTTAATTCTGTTTTAAATGTTCCGTTTTCAACTATTAATAGTTCATCACAATTTTTCAATGTGTCCGCATGATGTGATACAATGATGATAGTTTTCGCGTAAGACAAATTTTTTATTGCATCTAATATCAGACCTTCCGTTTCTTTATCTAGCGCGTTGGTAGCCTCATCCAAAATTAATATGGATGGATTACGATAAAGTGCTCTTGCAATCCCTAATCGTTGGCGTTGCCCGCCAGATAAGCGAACTCCACGTTCACCTATTGTGCTTTCATAACCCTTTTCTAAGCTATTAACGAAGTCATCTAACTGTGTTAACTGAGCAGCTTTTTTCACTCTTTCATAATCAACGTTGTTAGATGATTCTCCAAATGCAATGTTTGCAGCAATGCTGTCATCCATTAAAAATACATGCTGAGGTACATATCCAATTGTGTTTTGCCATGCTTTCACATTCTCTTTCGTTAATTTTTTTTTGTCAATAAGTACACTCCCGCTTGTGGGTTCCAATAATCCCAAAATAATATCCAATATAGTAGTTTTACCAGAGCCGGTACTACCCATAAATCCTATTTGGGTATTTGCTTTTATTGTTAAATTGATGGATTGCAGAATGGGGGTTGTTGACAATGGATAATTAAAACTTACTTGTTTCAATTCCAATTGTTGCCGCATGTGCAGATTTTCCGGGAATAGCTCATTGTTACCTTTATCATTCGATGTGTTTTGTTGTTCGTTACTAAGCATTAAATCTGAATGAATTTCTTCTATAATAGAATCGGCAGAATTTAAAATGGTTAAACTGCTATAGATGCGTTGAAACGATGGTATTAGTCTGAATCCTGAAAATGCATACAAAGCGAGAAGTGGCAGTATGGTTGTGATTTCCTGATGTTTAATGATTTTTAAAAGTATTAGCAATGCTATAATCCCACCGAATGCAATAGCTTGGAAAATGAATTGCGGTAGCTCAGAAATAATTTGAATATTAGCGTGTTTTTCAGAGAGTTTTTTTGCAGGTTTTTCAAAATGTTCTAACTGGATTTCTTCCATCCCAAAAATTTTAATTTCTTTAATCCCTGCCAGTGTTTCTTTTACTAATTTAAAAGCTGCTTCCTGTGCACTACTCCTTTCTTTACCGGCTTCTGCCCTTTTTCTACTGAATATTTTATAAATTATAAAATAAGAACCTCCGATTAATAAAACTGCCGATAATGCAATTAAAGGGTTTATTAACACAAGTAATGTGATATAAAAAGCAGAAACAGTAATGTTGGCGATTATATAAATTGCGGGAGCAATCACCAACACAGAAAATTTATAGGTTTCCGTCAATATTGTTTTTTCCATACCTGCACTATGACGATTCAAAAACCAACTGTATGGATGCGAGAGATAAGTATTCAGCAGTCGCTTGCTGATGGAGTAACTGCTCATGTGGGAAAACTTTGAAATTAAATAATTAGTAAGTGCCCTGAACGTAAAACCAATAACAACCAGAAAAAATACAACAACGCCAATAAATATGATGAAGTTGTCCGTTGATGAAAAATTAAAAAAAGTATATACAGAGTGTAAACGTTTATTGCTTTCTATAATTATCGGATTTGAAACAACATAAATGAAGGGCAAAATCGAAGCTGCACTTACAGCTTCAAAAAAGCCCATTACTAGCATCATTGCAAATAAAAGTTTTAAAAACCTTCGTTCACTTTTGTTTAAAATTTGAAATATTTTTTTATATCTCTTAAGCAAGATATTTTAGTTTTAGTTAATAAATTTTAAAAAGCGATACAACCGGAAATGAGTTTTGAGTCTGTTTTGTTTTGTGAATCTTTCACATACAAATTCTGCGGACGGAAAAATATATCCTCTAAAAAAGATAATGGTTGATTTTAATCCTTTTATTTCTCGGTATATATATAACTTAACGTATTGTCCATAAACAATATTAAACAAAACGGCGTAAGCGTTTTTGCTAAAAATATTTAAAAACAATTTTTCTAAATCAGCCTTTTTATTAGATAGCTGTAATTTATGATTCATAAATTCAGCATCTACAGGAGCATTAAAATAGAGTTTACATATTTTTAATGTTTGCTGCACCTGTTGCACACAGTTATATTTTGTACAAGTTATTTCGATTAATTTCCAATCTATTTCCTGTTCAAATTTTTTTAAAAATTCGGTTATATCTACAAATAATTTGAGACTGTATTTTTTTCCTAATAAATCGTTGTATGTATGTAAACAAAGATGTTGAAGAGTATCTGTTTTATTTAAACTGAAACTTTTTAAATTCAGTAAGGTACTTACATGGCTTCGTGTCCAGTAATCGCTAATGTTTACTTGGTATGATTTATAGGTAGGATGAATACCTGAGTGCAATTCTACAATTATTTGATTTTTCTCCAAAATATAGGGGTGGTGGGACACAATCTTATCAACTTCTTCATGCACTTTGGTTCTGTATGAATTTATGTTTATTTTCCAACCATTTCTCAACATTAAATCTTTTGTTATTTCAATATTCCTTTGTTTTATCAACAGGTCTATATCTCCCATTAAGCGCAGTCCTATATCTTCATATACTTTAAGGTTTAAATATGCACCTTTTAGTGGAATAAAATCTATCTGATTATCAGTAAGCAATTGCATGAGTGCTTTAAAGGCGGCATTCATTTTTGTGTTTCGCAACAGGGTTTTGATGTACATTTTTTTCAGGTCATCCAAAACATTAGGAGGTATTAAATCGCGACTTTTTGATTTTATACAGTTTTTATAAAGTAAGGAGGCAACGTTTAATGTAACAGCTTTTTTAAAAATAGCTGCCCAATCATCAATACTTTTAATCAATTGGTCAAAATCATTGAATTCTGCATTATTCAGTGTGATTCTTGAACCTAATAAAAGAAACATATCCTGTTTACGTAAATGCTTATTCATTGCAGTACTTCATGACGTATTAATTATGCGGCAAAACTATTGATTTTTTAATGAAATGTTCTTTTTAAAAAAGTAATTTATGCTATATTTGCCACCTCAATAAAAAAACAACTTATATAGCAAATGGCAAACTCAGGCGATATCAATGTAGGGACGGTAATTCGTTTTAACGGGGAACTTTGTAGAATAGAAGAATACATGCACCGCACACCAGGTAATTTAAGAGCATTTTATCAAGCTAGAATGCGTAATTTAAAAAACGGAAAAATTGTGGAAAACCGTTTCAGAGCTGGTGAAGCTGTAGAGGTGGTGCGGGTTGAATACAAGCAGATGCAGTTTATTTACCCTGAAGGTGATTTTATAGTACTGATGGACAATGAAACCTACGAACAAATATACATACCCTCTATTTTATTGGGTGACAGTATTAAGTTTTTGAAGGAAGGAATGGAAGTAAAAGTGTCGTTTGAAGGCGACGAACCAATTATGGCCGAACCTCCTGTATTTGTTGAATTAGAAATTACTTATACCGAACCGGGTGTAAAAGGTGATACAGCAACCAATACATTGAAACCTGCTACGCTTGAAACAGGCGCTGTGGTTAACGTTCCTTTATTTATCAACCAAGGCGAAAAAATAAAGGTAGATACACGTACTGCCAGCTACTCCGAAAGAGTGAAGTAATGAATTGCAGATTACAAATTGCGAGATTGGAAAATCTATAACCTATTCACTCAAAACAATAAACAATACGTCAAAAAATACTAATTACTAATTACTATTTACTAATCACTAAAATGAGCAACCAATTATTATCCGACAGAATCAATAATTTAGAAGAATCGCAAACAATTGCAATGTCTAAAAAAAGCCGCGAGTTGCAAGCTCAAGGGAAAAAAATAATCAATTTAAGTGTGGGTGAACCCGACTTCAATACACCTGATTTCATTAAGGATGCTGCTAAAAAATCCATAGACGAGAACATTACCCGTTACACACCTGTGTCAGGTATTGCAGAGCTGTGTAAAGCTATTTCGGAAAAATTTAAAAGAGATAATAACCTAACTTATGCTCCTGACCAAATTGTAGTTTCTACAGGCGCAAAACAATCTATTATAAATGTGGTGTTGTGTCTGGTAAATCCCGGCGATGAGGTGATTATTCCGGCTCCATACTGGGTAAGTTATTTGGAGTGTGTAAAGCTAGCAGAAGGCAAATCGGTTATTGTGAATGCCGGTATAGAAAGTAATTTCAAAATTACACCTGAACAATTAGAAAAGGCAATTACTCCTAAAACCAAATTAATAATGTTCAGTTCGCCTTGTAACCCAAGTGGAGCAATGTACAGCAAAGAAGAGTTAAAAGGATTAGCGGCTGTGATAGAAAAACATCCCAAAGTATTTGTAATATCTGATGAAATTTATGAGCACATTAATTTTGTTGGAAAACACGAAAGTATTGCACAGTTTGATGCCATCTACAATCAGGTAATTACTATCAACGGTGTATCAAAGGGTGCTGCAATGACAGGGTGGCGTATTGGTTATATTGGTGCTCCGTTATGGATTGCAAAAGCTTGTGATAAATTACAGGGGCAGTTTACTTCGGGGGCATCTTCAATTTCGCAAATGGCGGCATTAGCTGCTGTTAAAGCCGATCCATCAGTAACTTACGAAATGCGTGATACCTTCAAAAAAAGAAGAGATATTGTTATTGGCTTATTAAAAGAAATACCGGGAGTAAAAACAAATACTCCAGAAGGTGCATTTTATTTATTTCCTGATGTTTCTTCATATTTTGGAAAATCATTTAACGGTAATAAAATAAAAGATTCAAGCGATTTAAGTATGTTTTTGCTTGAAGAAGGTAATATTGCGACCGTCGCAGGATCTGCATTTGGTAATGACAATTGCATCCGCTTATCATACGCTGCTGCCGAAAGTCAATTGGTTGAAGCTTGTAAACGTATGAAAGAAGCATTGGCGAAGTTGAGTTAATTAGTTAAAACTATGCGTAGTTCATTCGGAATCGAGTTCAGAATGACTAGCCAACATACATTCATACAATGCAACCACACGGCAGCACACCCATAAAACAAATTTTTAAGTCGTTCAGCAACTTAAACGTTTTGATTATTGGAGATGTGATGATGGATGCATATACATGGGGCAATGTAAGTCGTATTTCGCCCGAAGCTCCTGTTCCTATTGTTTCTATTACAAAAAAAGAAAATCGTTTGGGCGGCGCTGCCAACGTTGCGTTGAATATTCAGGCAATGGGAGCAAAGCCAATTCTTTGTTCTGTGATTGGTGATGATGGTAACAGCAAATTATTTTTAGATTTATTAAAAGGACAAAAGTTATCTGCGAAAGGTATTTTGAAAGATAAAAAAAGGATGACTACTGTTAAAACCCGCATAATTGCAGGTAATCATCAAATGTTACGTGTGGATGAAGAAATTGAAACAGATTTGAATTCAGAAACCAATAGTGCTTTAATCAAAACAATAAAAGCACTATTGGTAACTGAAAAAGTAGATGTGATTATTTTTGAAGATTATGATAAAGGTGCGATAACACCTGATTTAATAAAAGAAATTATAGCATTTGCAAAGCAAAAAAACATACCAACTGTTGTAGATCCTAAAAAGAAAAATTTCTTGAATTATGCAGGTGCTACTCTGTTTAAGCCTAATTTGAAGGAACTAAAAGAAGGATTAAAAATAGATTTTAATACAAGTGACTTTGCTGCAATTGAAAAGGCGGCAGCACAATTTGTCAAAAAACAAGACATTAATACTTTACTTATTACCCTTTCTGAAAAAGGAATTTATACACATAGCGCTAAAACAAAAAGGCTTATTCCGGCTCATGTTCGCAACATATCTGATGTTTCAGGGGCTGGTGATACTGTGGTGAGTATTGCGGCACTTTGTTTGGCATTACATCTTTCCCCAGAATTAACAGCTACATTGGCAAACCTTGCCGGAGGTTTGGTTTGTGAAAAAGTAGGTGTAGTACCCATTAATAAAGAACAACTGTTGGAGGAAGCAATTCTGCTTAACCTATAATTGACTTTGATCAAGTAAATCCTAACTGCTTTAAGCAGAGAATATAAATTAATCTTTATCATCTATTAAAGTAAATTATCAGATATACCTTTCTTCTCAGCTATAAAACTATTTTAGTTAATAACCCTGTTGAATAATTGAAGCAAACAGCCCCTTTAACTTGTGCGTAAAGGTTATTTTTGTGTGTGAGTTTGTTTCAGTTACTCTTAATAAATTTGCCATGTATGCTTAAATAAAAATAATTTTTGGCAATAATATCAGATACACATGAAAATTAAAATAGGAATTATTTTCGGAGGTTTTTCAAAAGAGAGAGAAGTGTCCTTTGCAGGAGGAAGAACCGTTTATGACAATTTGAATAAATCGTTGTTTGATGCAGTACCCATATTTGTTGATAGTTTCGGTAATTTTGTGCTACTCAACTGGGAATTTATTTACAAAGGCAGTATCCGCGATTTTTATCCTCCGGTTGAATTTATCTCTGAAAAAGTGGGCGACTTTCAACTATATGCAGAGCAAATGGGTAAACTATCTTCTAAGCAACAGGCTGAAATGATTAAGAAGATTGGAAAGAAAATAGAACCTGGAAATTTGAAAAAACAGTTTGATTTTGCTTTTTTATGTTTGCATGGTCCTTCCGGAGAAGATGGTAAAATACAAGGGTTATTTGAATATCTGAATATTCCTTATTCAGGTTCGGGCATTTTACCTTCTGCAATTGGTATTGATAAAAGTGTTCAAAAGCAACTAATGGTAAATGCAGGTTTTAACAGTCCCACTTTTCTTACTATTGACAGAGAAAGTTGTTTAAAACGAAAAAGTATTTTGTTTTTTGAAAGAGTAAAAAATGAAATAGGTTTTCCTGTGGTTATAAAACCAGCCAATCAAGGTTCGTCAATAGGTGTAACCATTATGAATGAAGATAGCGACATCTCTTTTGAGGAAACCATTGAAAAAGCCCTGTTTATAAAAAGAATAAAAGCCATTATTTGGAATAGCCTTGATGACAATGAAAAATTAAAATATATACGAAACCTTGCCGATATTCGTGAAGGTATAGGAATGCCTGTGCGCATTGGTGCTAAAATATTTTATCATCCGGCAGATTTGTTGGACTATGTGAAAGAATATTTTAACAAACAAACAAACGATTTAGTTCTGGAAGCTATCGATGGCGAATCAAAAGTATTGGTTGAAGGTTTTATTTCAGGTAAAGAATTTTCATGTATTGTAGCGCAAGATGAAAATGGAAAAGCCATTGCGCTGCCTCCAACAGAAATCAGAAAAGGAAAAGAATTATTTGACTATCGTTCTAAATATTTACCGGGCTTATCGCGAAAAATAACGCCTATTGATGTTCCCGACGAAGACATTCTTGTAATCCGTAAAGAATGCGAACGATTGTTTTATGCCTTGCAGTTCGACGTATATGCCCGTATTGACGGCTTTCTTTCTACTGATGGTAAGGTGTTTTTGAATGATCCCAATACCACTTCGGGGATGATGCCTTCTTCTTTTTTCTTTCATCAGGCTGCTGAAATAGGCTTGAATCCTTCTCAATTTTTAACGTATATTATTCGCACGTCGCTTCATCAGCGACTTTTAAAGTCTGCCAATAATATTGGTTTTGAGAAGCTACTGAAACAATTAGATTCGTCAATTAAAAAAGATAAGAACAGCTCAACAAACAAAATAAAAGTTGCCGTGATTTTAGGTGGCTATTCTTCCGAACGTCACATTTCCGTTGAAAGCGGCAGAAACATTTACGAAAAGCTCGCATCATCAACCAAATATGAACCTATTCCTGTTTTTTTAACTGGTGATGCTGACGAACATATAATGTACAAAATACCTATCAATATATTGTTGAAGGACAATGCCGATGATATAAAAGATAAAATAGAGAATTATAAAATTCACGAAATGGTGAAGTCTATCATTAAAGAAAGCAGCGCTATTACTAACAAATATTCAAACAAAGATAATTTGGCAAAACCTGAACGTTTAAGTTACGAGGACTTGGCGAAGATGGTAGATGAGGTGTTTATAGCACTTCATGGTCGCCCGGGTGAAGATGGTGCAGTGCAAGCAAATCTTGAAAGAGTCGGATTACCCTACAATGGCTCTGGTGTGGAGAGTTCACAAATTACTATTGATAAATACCGTACCAATGAAATTTTAAAACAAAATGGTTTTTTGGTTGCCGAACATTTATTAGTTACCGAAGAAGCCTGGAATGCGGATAAAAACAGTGTATTAGAAAAACTTCAGTCAACCATCAACTATCCATTTATTGCCAAGCCTGTGGATGATGGTTGCAGTTCGGCAGTAAAAAAAATAAAAACACCACAAGAATTTGAAGCTTTTGCCAAACTAATTTTCAGAACTACTAACACATTAGATAAAATTGCAGCTCAATTACTGAATATAAAAGAAAAAGAGGAGTTTCCGCAAAAGAGAGTAATATTGGTGGAAGAACTTATTTCTAAAAGAGATGCTAAACACTTTTTGGAAATAACAGGCGGAATGCTAACGAAATATGATGAAAAAGGAAATGTAAATTACGAAGTATTTGAAGCATCGGAAGCCTTAAGCGAAGGTGAAGTGCTTTCGTTAGAAGAAAAATTTTTAGCAGGACAAGGTCAAAACATTACACCTGCTCGTTACTCAGGTAATGCTATTGAGCGTCAAAAAATTTCAGACAACGTAAAACAAACATTTGGTGCAGCTGCCAAACTGCTCAACATAAACGGTTACACACGTATTGATGCTTTTGTAAGAATTTATAATCCTGATAAAGTAGAAGTGATTTTTATTGAAGTCAACTCCTTACCCGGTATGACTCCTGCCACTTGCATCTTTCATCAATGTGCAATTAATGGTTATAAACCTTATGATTTTATTGACAATATTTTAGAGTTTGGTGTGAATAAAAAGTACAAATATTCGGTTGTATAAGTTTTATTCTATCTGTATACTTTGTGTCACCCTGTATAACTAGGGGTTTAATATTTTATCAAACACTTTCATCGTTTTATTGTAAATGACATCTGCGGAATAATCACTAAAGACGATTGCAGCTTCTTCAGCAGATAACGATGAGCTACTATTTATAAAGTTTAAAAGTTTTTCAGCCAAATCATCACTTGAATTATAATGGATAATTGCTTTTTCAGTCTTTCCTTGCACCGGATAAAAATCAGGTATCAAGCCATATTTACCATAACGAATAATATCAGAAACGGTGCCTGATATTTTTGTTAAACCAACTTGTTCAAGATAAAAATAATGTTGGTTAACAGGTTTTATAAGAGACAAAATAAGATTTGTCTTTTTCATTATTCTTTCAAATTCCGACTGCTGTACTTCTTCATCAAAAGTGTAAATTGAAATTTTATTGTGGATGAGTGACTTGAAGGTTTTAACAACCCATCTTCCTTTGTACCCGATAGGTTTTCCGAGCAAATAAATTTCTATTGGAACATTGATTTTCTGTTTTATTTTATTTAGTGCATCTAATACGGGCTTATAATCTCTTCTTATTACATCAACACTCCCTGGAATGGCAATTGTGTATACGTTATTATTCTTTGGTTCATTATATAATGGTTCAAAAACTTCTAAAGGAATACTTTCAACTATGTTCAGATGGTTGTTTTGTAATAATCCCCTAAAATGATTGAATATGATTTCTGAAGTGAATGAAATATTTTTCATGTTCTTTGTTAATGTATTCAGCAACTTTAATTCTCGATTTATTAAAATATTTTTCACAAGAAAATGTATGGAGTCAACTATTCCTGATAAGGTATTGGGCAAACTGAAATTATTTTTGCGGTTAAAATAGAAATTACCTCCATGAACTCTGAGTATAACCGGAATATTAAATTTTATTGTAAAAAAGTCAGGGATGGATTTTTCTAAAGTTCCTATTAAAACAACATCATTTTTATTGATTGTATTAATGTTGTTTTTTAAAAAGAGGGATTTTTTTTTATCACATAACACCCATGTGAAGTGCTTTATGTAGTTATTGTGGGAAAGGTCTTTGTAAATGGAAGTGAGGGTGTATATTTCAACTTGGTCATGCCTGCCTTTAAAAGCATGACAAAAGCTGTTTAAACATTCCGAATGGTAATTAAGCTCTATATAAGCAATTTTCATTTAGGGAGATATAAACTAAAAAGCCTCTCATTTTTGAGAGGCTTTTTTGGGTGGCCAATGGGGCTCGAACCCACGACCCTCGGTACCACAAACCGATATTCTAACCAACTGAACTATGGCCACCATTTTTTGACGGCGCAAATATATGCTTTTTTATTTTTCATTAATTATCTTTTAAAAAAATACTTTTTTTGATATTTAATTTTTGAAATCAGTATTGTATGATAGCTATATTACTCAAATGTAGGTGTATATAAATTTTGAAAATAGAATCATCAAAAAAAGATCAAAAAACGGCTTTGAAAATAATTTACCTGCAATTTTTTCTAGGGGTGTTTTCCCTTTTTAAATCTGGTGAGTTGTTTCGCTATTTTGGGCACGCCAATAGTTGCTTTTTCTTTTATAATAGTAAGATTATCGACTCGGCTTACACTTATATCATTTGGGTCTATCAGGTATTTTGGGATATGGTTATGCACATAATCAATTAAGCCTGCTGCGGGATATACCATCATGGAAGTTCCGATTACCATAAATATATCTGCTTGTTGGGCTAGTAGATAAGCATTTGTCATTTCCGGAACCACTTCTCCGAACCACACAATGTGTGGGCGAAGTTGTGCTCCCATTTCGCAAGTATCACCTAAATTCAGTTCGGAGCCTTTTATATCATATATCAGTTTAGGATAAAGTGTACTGCGACTTTTCATAAGCTCACCATGTAAATGAAGTACTTTTGTTGAGCCTGCCCGTTCGTGCAAATCATCTACGTTTTGTGTGATAATGTGTACATCAAATTTTTCTTCCAGTTCTGCCAATGCGTAATGTGCTTTATTGGGTTGGGCTTCTTTTGCTTGTTTTCGTCTTTTGTTATAAAACTCCAGTACCAGAGCATTGTTTTTAGCCCACCCTTCCGGCGTAGCAACTTCATTTATATCATATTCTTCCCATAAACCATTGCTGTCCCTGAATGTCTTTATACCGCTTTCGGCGCTTATTCCTGCACCTGTAAGGACTACCAATTTCGGTTTCATGTGTAGATAATTTGTTTTTTAATTGCCACATGGTATCACCATGTTATCTTAATTCGTGTTTGTGTTTCGGAAACATGGTGATTTCATATTACTATAATATTATAAAAACATTTGAAATTATAAAACTTATCTGACTTTTGCGAAAATTTAGTTGTTGATTGCTAAAAATTTGAATCTTGTTTAAAGAATGGGGCGATGAACAGCTTCTATTTCACTTGATTTTATTATATTCGCATCCTATTAAAAATTCATTAAAATGTCAAAACTCAGAAAGCAAGAAGCGTTAGATTATCACTCTGGAGGAAGACCAGGAAAAATACAAGTAACGCCCACCAAACCTTACAGCACACAGCACGATTTATCATTAGCATATTCACCCGGTGTTGCTGAACCTTGTTTAGAAATTGAAAAAAATCCTGAAGATGCCTATAAGTATACTGCAAAAGGAAATTTGGTTGCAGTAATATCAAATGGCACAGCCGTTCTAGGTCTTGGAAATATTGGAGCATTGGCTTCAAAACCTGTAATGGAAGGGAAAGGATTATTATTTAAAATATTTGCAGACATTGATGTATTTGATATTGAAGTAGATGCTTCTGATGTTGATACATTTGTAAATACCGTTAAGGCAATAGCTCCCACGTTTGGCGGTATTAATTTAGAAGATATAAAAGCGCCGGAGTGTTTTGAAATAGAACGTCGTCTAAAGGAAGAGTTGAACATTCCGTTAATGCATGATGATCAGCATGGAACAGCCATTATTTCATCGGCCGCATTGCTTAATGCTTGCGAAGTAGCACAAAAAAAATTAAGTGAAGTAAAAATTGTAGTGAACGGAGCAGGCGCCTCTGCTATATCATGTACCAAGCTTTACATTTCGGTAGGTGCTAAAAAAGAAAACATTATTATGCTTGACAGCAAAGGCGTGTTGTGTGATGATAGGGATGATTTGGATGAACAGAAAAAATCATTCTGTACTAAAAGAAAAAATATACACACATTGGAGCAAGCTGTAAAAGGTGCGGATGTATTTGTAGGTCTTTCAAAAGGAAATATATTAAGTCAGGACATGATACGTTCCATGGCAAATATGCCAATTGTATTTGCCCTTGCCAATCCCGATCCTGAAATTCCTTATGAAGATGCTATAGCTGCCCGTCCTGATATTATAATGGCTACAGGGCGCAGCGATCATCCTAATCAAGTGAACAATGTGCTCGGTTTCCCATTTATTTTTAGAGGCGCTTTGGATGTAAGAGCCACCCAAATTAACGAAGCAATGAAGTTGGCTGCCGTGTATGCAATTGCTCAACTGGCAAAAGAACCTGTGCCTGATTCGGTAAATCTGGCTTATGGAAGCAAAAATTTGAGTTTTGGACCAGAATATATTATTCCTAAACCAATCGATTTACGTTTGATTTATACAGTAGCACCGGCTGTAGCCAAAGCTGCTATTGAATCGGGTGTTGCGCAACGTAAAATTAATGATTGGGAAGGTTACCGACAAGAATTGATAAACCGTTTGGGGCTTGATAGTAAACTTATCAGAAACCTTACAATTAAAGCAAAACAAAACCCTAAGCGTGTTGTATTTGCCGAGGCTGATAATTATAAAATATTAAAAGCCGCGCAGCAAGTGGCTGATGAAGGCATTGCGAAACCAATTTTATTAGGTAACGAAGAGGATATAAAAGCATTAATAGAAGAACACAAATTGGATTTGAGCGGTATTCCAATTATTGACCCAAGAAGTGATGCAGAGTATGAGAGAAGAAGATTGTTTGGTGATTTGTTCTTTAAAA
>Ga0302280_1002768_pt1 | contig 13152 bp, 16 predicted proteins | sample III_Fen_E1_1_FD_198771 | JGI IMG/M metagenome (GOLD analysis project Ga0302280, IMG submission 198771) | Peat permafrost microbial communities from Stordalen Mire near Abisko, Sweden - III_Fen_E1_1 | ecosystem: Environmental > Terrestrial > Soil > Wetlands > Permafrost | place: Sweden: Abisko...
ATCCAGCATTTCAATCAGCGAGGATTTCGCCATCACCATAAATCACTGTGCAAACGGCGTGCAGCCCGCAACACACTGCAACGTCTCTGTAACGTTCACCCCTCAAGGTTCTGGGACGGAAACTGGAAGTTTGACCTTCACGGATAACGCGTCGAACAGCCCGCAGACTGTCTCGCTCACGGGCACGGGGACAAACTAAACGCGGGAACGTGACATCACGGCGGTGACGCGAATTTCTCCGGAGCACGCTCCCAGCTTACGGGCGAACAACTTTGTCCGTTGGGCTAGCCACCTTGCAATCGCTAAGAGTTGGCATACTTGGATTACCGGCGAGGCTAAGAATGCCCATGTACGAGCCAGACACCTGCACAATTTCTCCCTGATGATAGAGAGAAACAACTTGCGCCCCCTCATCCGCCATCATTGCGCAGAGCAGCGTCTTGCCGGGTTGTTGCTCATCTTGGATAACAGCGAACGGCCTAGAGCGCATTCCCGCATAACCAAAGCTAGCCACTCTCCCTTGCGCAAACAATTGTGTCTCTAGGGGAATGTCAGATGCCGCCACTATCAAGGCGACGCTGTAAGTGCGCCCATCGCTGGCCGGGTTTCCACCCGCATAATTGGGAGGCGTTTGAAGCTCGCGGTTATCTGATGGGCCACTGCTGTTTGTTGCAACGGAAGGCAACGACGAACTGACTTGAGAACAGTCTGTAATCACTGGTGGGGTTGACCACGATTTTTCTGCGTAGCAATCTACTTCCTGATATTTAGCGCCATTCCAGCGATAAACCGTGTAATCATATTCGCCACTGCCCATATGCCATGCCGTCGCCAAGTCACGAAATCCATGGCTGAACGAGTCCCGCATAATGAGAGCCACGCCGCCTGTTTCAAGTGCAAGCTGCACCCGATCGCCGCGACGAACAAAAATCCACATCGGGGAGTTAGCACTCATACCGCTGAGTTCCACCAAAATCTGTTGACTACCGTCTTTGGCAAGCCCGATGGAGCCTACGCGAGCACTCAGCAAGGTTTCTTGCTGCTCTCTTTGATGGTCTTCGGCAAAGGAACGGTCGTCAATCACCTTGTAGATCTGCGCTCGCTCGCCGTTCGAAAGGGGCGCGTCCGCAAGCGAATGCGGGAGATGGGTCAGATCAAAATCGGAGTGTGCCTCCAGCTTTTTCCAGTCATCGCGCAAGCCGACACCCTGCACGACTTTGTCCGCTGAAGAATCTCCTTGTTGAGATTTACCTTGTCGCACAGTAGATTGTTCTGCTGGCCCGTCATGCGAATAAATCCACAATGCGAACACCAACAGGAAGACTAAAACCAAAACAATGGAAATGATTGAACTACGGCTAATTGGCTGAGGTTCCGTGCGAACCAAGGCTGATTCGTCTTGGGTTGGATTTGTCGGTATTCCGACGATGCTGTATGTCGGCTCCCCCGACGGCACCTGAGGGTCCAAACTACGCCGTTGCTCCAATCCGCAGGCTGGGCACAGCGCGGCCCGATCTGCCAAAGCAGCCCCACAACGGCAGCAAAATACGACACCGGCGTATCGAGGCTCGCTCAGCGGATTCAAGGAACTGACATTCCGCTCCGGCGTACACCCGGCTGGTCCCGGCAACCCCGTAGGTTCCCTTTCAATCGCCACTGTCTCTAGGAGGCGTGAATAGCACAGAAAGGCGGCCAGCGCGAGCGTCACAGCGAGAAGGTACAGGCCGATACCAGGTTTAACTTGGAAAGCGTTGGCAACTATTCCGGCAAGATTGGCGAAAGCGTTGCCGCGTAATTCAGCGGAGGATGCCATCGACTCCTTAAACCACGCGTGCAGGTCGGAGTTCATGACGGTTAAATGGAGAATAGCGGCTAACGCGGATAAGCTTCCGACGGCGCACGCAACCTTCACATGCACACGCCGAAACTTCCCAGGGCAGCCAGGGAGGGCGATAAGTGCGCATACAAAGGCCAGGGAAACCTCAAGTGGAATTAGGGCGATGCACTGAAATGAAATCGGCAACGATGGCTCGTTGCCCGGTGATCGCAATGCTTCGGGTTCTGGTTCGCCGGAACTCTTTGGTACAGACTGCATTTTGTCGTGAAACACTCCCATTTTCGAGAAGATGTCGTAGCCACTCACATCTTGGCTTCCAAGAACCGGGATTTGGAACGTGATCAGCGGGAAGAAGAACGTCAGCAAGGCGAAGATCAGCAGAAGACCGACAACGGCTTTCTCAAGAGACTGCGAGCGGTCCATAGCTCATCCTCCGCGCAGTCCGAAATTGTTCCACCAGAGTAGCTGGACTGCAAGCCGCGACAAGAGGTTTGTGAAACAACTATCAGATTCCAATTGCCCTCTGTGGCACATCCACGTCCAAGAGTGTAGCATCTTCGCCTTGTATTCGCCTATGATTTGTGACATCTTTACGAGGTCGGCACCTGTGGAAATCAAAGCAGTTTGGGCGCTGGGAATAACTGCTATCATCCGTGCTATCAAAGTTTCCCAGCGGGAAGGTTCCTAATGAGCAGCAGCGACATGCTGGTACGAAATGTGCCGCAGGAAGTCCGGCACTGGATTGATCGCGAACGTCGGCAACACAAGATGTCGCAACAAGAATTCGTTGCCTCTGTGTTGCATCGAGCCAGTGTAGCAGAGCAAAGTCCGCTCCTGCCCTTCGATGCACCTGTCCGCGAGATTCCCGTCGCTGATTCTCTTCCATTCACGTTCATCGATCTGTTCGCGGGCATCGGCGGATTCCGTATTGCGTTGAACCAGCTTGGCGGGCGCTGCCTCTTCTCGTCGGAGTGGGACAGGTATTCTCAGAAAACCTACAAGGCATGGTTCGGTGAGACGCCCCACGGCGACATTCGCCAGATCAAGCCAAAAGACATTCCCGATCATGATGTGCTGGCGGCGGGGTTCCCATGCCAACCGTTCTCAATCGCCGGAGTGTCGAAGAAGAAGAGTCTCGGGCACGCGCACGGTTTCAAATGCGCCACGCAGGGAACGCTCTTCTTCAATATCGTCTCCATCGCCGAGGTCAAACGCCCTCCCGTCCTCCTGCTTGAGAACGTCAAAAATCTCCAATCGCATGACGCGGGTCGCACTTGGAAAACAATCTTGGCGTCCCTGAAGGAACTCGATTACGTCGTGCGCCCGAAGGTCATCGATGCAGCGGGTTGGGTTCCTCAGCATCGCGAGAGAATTTACATCGTTTGCTTCGACCGGAAGGTCTTCGGGGACAACCCACTGTTTGACTTCCCGCACCCTCCATCCAAACAGTCGCCGAAGTTCCGCGATATTCTCGAACCAGCGCCGGACAGCAAGTACACTTTGACCGAGCATCTGTGGAACTACTTGCAGGAATATGCAAAGCGCCATCGTGAGAAGGGCAACGGATTCGGGTTCGGTATCGCTGATCCCGAGGGAGTGAGCCGGACCCTAAGCGCACGATATTACAAAGACGGTTCGGAGATTCTGATCCAGCAGCGCAACAAGAGTCCCCGGCGTTTGACGCCCCGCGAGTGTGCTCGATTGATGGGATTCCCGGATGACAACAAGATTGTCGTGTCAGACACGCAGGCGTATCGCCAGTTCGGGAATGCGGTCGTTCCGAAGGTTGCTAAGGCGGTTGGAGAGCAGATCATTGCCACTCTGCGCTGGCAGTTGACACAGTCAGCAAACGGTTGCCTGTTGAAGAGCAACTCAAACGGTCACTCCGCATCGATAGCAAGCTGATGCCAAGTCTGAACTGCGAACGTGCGATCTTCGACGCCACGCGAGTGGGCAGCGCGATCCTGAAGTTCATATCACCCAATGATGTTGGCACAACTGGCGGACACCAGTGTGGCTACTACCTGCCGAAATCCGCGTGGAAGATGTTCACCCTGCACGCTCCACGAAAGGGCGAGAACCGAGAGACGGAAGTTGAGGTCAGTTGGCAGAATGACAACGTCACCAAGTCTCGCGTCAAGTGGTACGGAAAGGGAACACGTAGCGAGTACCGATTGACTCGCTTCGGGAAAGACTTTCCGTTTCTCACTGCTGACTGCGTCGGCGATCTGCTCGTGCTCATTCCTGAGAGTCCCACGAAATTCCTCGCCTATGTTCTCGACACTGATGCGGATGTTGAGGAGTTGGAAGCCGCACTCGGCGTGCAGATCACGGAGACATGGGCTGCGTATCGCGGGGATGAGAAGCCAATCGAGACGGAAGACGATTGTGTTGACCGTCGATTCCGCAAGTTCGCAGAGAAAATCGAAGAGTTTCCAACTGGCGCTACGTTCTCGGTGGAAGCCAGAGACGCATTGAGTGCCTGTGTCAAAGGCTTCACCGCGTTAACGCCCGACGATCTTCTCATGCGCTGCATGGACACAGAGTACGCGTTGTTCAAACTCGTCGAGCGCCAGCTTTGCCAAGGTCAGATTTACGGAAGTCCCTTCAAGGATGTCGATGCCTTCCTGAGAGTGGCATCCAGCATAATGAATCGCAGGAAGGCTAGGGCTGGTCGTTCACTTGAAAACCATGTCAGCTACGTCCTGAAGGAATCCCGGATTCCCCATGCGATACGACCCAAGAGTTTGGAAGGGGAACCGGACATCATCATTCCGAGTGCTGAAGCCTACCTCGATCCAAAGTATCCGGTCGAAAAACTCATCTTCGTGGGCATCAAGACGACATGCAAGGACCGCTGGAGACAGGTGTTGAATGAGGCGGGGAGGATTCCCGAGAAGCACATCCTTACGATTCAGCAAGGTATCTCCGCAAAACAGTTAACCCAGATGCACTCTTCGCATGTCACGTTGATCGTTCCGAAGAAACTGCACCGCCAGTACCCAAAGGGCACGCCGATCACGCTCTTGGATGTCGAGTCCTTTGTGGAAGGCGTGAAAGCAAGGCTGTCGTAATGGCTGACGTACATACTCCGGCACAGCGCAGCTTCAACATGTCCCGGATCAGGGACAGGAACACCAGTCCCGAGATGAGAGTCCGAAGTCTCCTACACTCACTGGGCTACAGGTTTCGTTTGCACGTCCGCAGTCTCCCCGGTTCTCCTGACATCGTCCTACCGAAGCATCGGACGGTCATCTTTGTTCACGGCTGCTTCTGGCACATGCACGCATGTCGGTTCGGCAAAGTCACTCCCAAGACCAACGCGGATTTCTGGCGGAAAAAACGGACTGGCAATGTCGAGCGAGATAAGAAACAGCGCCGGATTCTTCGGAAGGACTGGTCAGTTCTGACGCTTTGGGAATGTCAGACGCGGGATGTTCGTCAGTTGGCTCTGAGGTTGACTCGATTCCTCAGACCCCAAATGTAAGACGCTTCGTTTGTGCCGATCTCAGCGAGGTGAAGGAAATTCGGTGACACCGCCCGCCTCAGTTTTCCGTTGTCGTCCGTTGCACAGATTCTGCTTTCAATGTTTGATGCCGTGGAGTATTCAGCGTACATCCGATCTGTGGCCGCTCGTGCGGCAGCAATCACTCCGTCTTCGGTGCCGTCGTGCGGTTCAATTACCCTTCCGAGTTTGTAGCCATCGCGGTCGCGCACATCCCGGACCACGACATTCTTGACGTTCGTCAACTCGTCAACTCAAGATTGAACACTGGAGACTCCCTTTAAGCGCACCCTTCGAAATTGTCTGGAGGGTCATTGTTTAGCAAACTCTGTCGGTTTCTTATGCTCCCGAATCTGGGAGTAGCTCACTGCCAGTTCCGATCCGAGTTCAATCTTGCCGTCGTAATCATTCACAGGCTCGTTGTCCAGCGTTCCGAACACCAACTGTTTGTCGTCATCCCGGTGATGGACGCGAACCCACAGCCACTCACCGGGCATCCCAGCTTCGCCCGGAAATTCAACCTTGATGTAATCGCCGCGTTCGTACGCCATCGCCGCTCCTAGCTCACTGTGGCAAGTCGGTTCTTCGCAAAGGTCTCTGCGCTCTGCCAGTCTGGTGAAACATAAACGCTTTCGGAGATGCTTCCGTTTTGCTCGTTCACCACGAAGAAAGACAGGAGGTTCCCATCCTCACGAGCCGCATCCAGAAGTTCATCCCACAGGAAATCCTCGCTAGCCGGATCGTCGCTTGACGGAACGTCAGCGGCGTCATGATTTTCGTTGATGCCAAGTGAACCCCACAAAAACTTCCGTGCAGACTCGTCCATGTTGCTGAACGCCTCACGCGCATAGCTCCGGTCGTAAACCTTGAGAACCTCGATACGCCTGTCACCTGTCTTCTGCTCGTAGAGCATTTCCTGTTTGGGCATTCAGTCACCCTCCGTTTGAACTTTTATGTAACTTCTCAGAGAGGTTGGCACACACCACGATGTCCACGCGGTAGCCAACAATCTTTGGTCTGGCGACAATCTTGTTTCAGGGACTTGTTCTGCTCTTTCCACCAATACCGATTCGCCTTCGTCGCGGCGTCATCAGCTTTAACACCCGCGTCGTACTCGCTTCGGAAGTCGAACGACCAAACGGGCTGCCAGTCGTCCATCTGCATGTTGATGGAGCGCAGCGCGTCCCGCACTTGATCCAGCCAGAGTTGGTATGTGTCAGCCATTCTCACCATTGTAAAGCCAGTGCTCCGCGATCCGGTTTCAGCCCCGCTCTACTGCTTTTGCCCAAAGAGTCGAAGCTTATCCAGAAGCTTGACCATCGCCAGCGTATCCTGCCCGCAATAATCCAGCAGCGCCTTCTTGATTCTGTCCCGCTCAGTCTGATCCAATCCGCCCCGTATGAGCAATTCCCAAGCCAGCCCGGCGTCCGTGCCATCCGCAACCTCCATGCCCTTGTAGGTCATCGTTGGCACAAGTGCAGGAAGCACTTTCTTGATTGAGAATGACCCCGCAAACTTAGGATGGTACACATGGTTTCTGACCACAGGGAGCAAGTCCCACAGACGGCACTGGATTTTCTCGATGCGCCCAGCAAATTCCGGCAGCCACGCCGCAAGCTCAGAGAGTCGCTGCGACTCAAAGGCGCTATACACCACAATGTTCCCTTTCTCGCCCAATGCTGCGCACAACGAGGTGATGAACTCGCGCCGAGGATCGTTCGTATCCATGGCTAGGAACTCGAAGTGTTCAAGCTCCGCACCAGGTTTACACAGCACATGCACCGACCACTGAAAGGGGATCTGGTCGTAAGGTCGCATCCCAGAGAACCGCGGGATGGCAGGATACACAGTTTCAAAATCCATAAAATAAAGCGGATATTTCAGGCTTCCTTGTTCCTTGCCCAGTTCTTCACTGAACCACGGCTTTCCCTTCTGGACGCAGGTAGCTGCAAGCCGCAAACGCTCGTTCAACGGGAAGTCATTGGGGATTTCGTGTATGGACTCAATACCCATCCCCAGCAGTTCATCAATTTTCTTTGGTTGAATTCTCGGCAGGTACCGAATGTGGTCATCCGGAAGCGGAGGATTGCATCGGTCATAGAACTCACATGTGACGGGATCGGTACAGTGTTTTCCCGCTGCAATCTCTGGTGCCTTCGACATTGCCAGAATGCTAAATTCCGACCGTAATTGGGAACTGAGTTTGGGCTGCAAACGCTTGACTTGTCCGGTCACGTTCCTGATGCGGAAGAACTGGCGGGGGTCAACGGTCTCTCCGGTAAGGACGTATTTGCGGTTGATATGAGCCAACCAGGCCGATGCCAAGTCCAGCCCTGACCGGGAAACGATGCGGCTTTGGATTCCGATATCGGGAAGGTAGTGGTCTTTCAGGTCGGTACTGGACTTGACCTCGATCAGACGCCAGCGTTTGTCTCGTTGATGTTTGAGAATGTCAACGCGCACCAGCACATCATCGGCCGAGAAAGTGCCTTCGAAGATAGCGGGAACCTCAGAATTTTCGACTAGATCCTTTGTGATGCTGATTGCGTCACTCAGCCCGCCGGAACCGTCAACCTTCACACCGCCGGGAAAAAGCTGGTGCGCAAGCCGCCCCACCTCCTGTCCTTGATCCATAATCGCCTGGCCTGATGCGCCCGGCCCTAACGCCAGGTCCGGCTTGTGAACCTGCCAATAAAGCCGTTTCAGGCACTGGACGCCAGCGACAAATTTGGATTTGGATATTCTCATCTGCCTTTAGGGGAATCTTTGTGCCTGTCTGTCGTGAGCTAATTCTTCAGAACTTTCCGAAGGACTTCGGACGCTTCCACAACTCGTCGGTCGAGTACCTGCTTCAAATCAGTCGATGTGACGTTGAACTCTTTCAAACTGTCCAATGCCACATCGATGGCGGCTGATGCCCTCTTCCGCGCGTTTTCCACCCGATCTCGCAATCCGGTATTGGCGATCTGCTCGGGCGTCATCGTGTAGGCGACCGCCAGCGTATCCAGAGCAGACGCGTCGATAGGCAGCGACGGCGGCTGAGAGAATACTCCGCCTACAGCGATGTCGGGGTGAGATATCTTGCTTCGACCCACTCTGGCGCATTTATCGTCCAACGAAATCGTGATTTGGCGCTCGTGATATGTCTGCGCCATATCCACAATCTTGACGAACAACTTCAGCGGAAGGCGGGCTGCGCCGGGTTGTTTGGCAATGACGATTACACAAGTTTCTGTGCCCACCGCCCTTATCTCTAAACCAGATGGCGAGACGACAAGGTCAGCAATATCGGTTTCGTTGAACTCGCCCCGATTCACCTCAAGCTGGCGTGCTGCACGCTTCAAATCTTCCGTACTCGCTGTAAATTCAACCGGCATGTTAGGTCCTCCATCAAGAAATTGGCCAGCAACATATTACGGCCTGCGCGTCAATCAAGTTCTACGCTGCAAGCAGGCAGAGCACCGGTAGCAGCTGTCGGCGTCCGTTTTTGTGTTCTTCGGCAATTTCAGTTCCGACATAATTCTGCTGGCTATGCTCTTGTTTCGAAGAATACAGAGGTCAGCGAGGACTGTGAATCGCTGAGACCTCGTGTCGAACATCACCCGGCCGCGTGGGGGCTGGTCGTACTTCATGTCTGCGGGAACGGATCCAGCCCGCTGATACTGTTGCCACACTTCGCTGTGACTCCGAGGATGCGTCAGCTGACCACCGTATGGCTCTGCGGCACTGATCGGAGCGCTTTCCATTATCAGTTTGCCGCCAACCAGCCAGAAGATTCCGAGTCGTGGCTCTGGCACCTGCCTGGGGTTCTCGCGCTTGCTGCCTTGAATAGATTTCTTCATTCTCATCTGCAACGCAACAGTCAACTCCTCCCTGATTCGTTGGACATCGGCACCATGGGGGTCTGGGGAGCTTGAGCCGGATTCGGCTTGCTTAAACGATACGGTGGGACGAAGCCAGTTTCCCGTACGTACTGGAGATATTTCTTGGCGACATACTCTCCCATAGTCCCCGGCTCGCCGTCTATCCACTCTTGCATCTGGTCGCGGTCGTTCAGCGTATCCATGAACGCCGCCGCATTCCACTGGTCAGGGGTGAGGGCTTCGGAGACGGATTCCCCAGGACCCATTCTCTGGGCGATAGCCTTTGCCTCCGAAAAATTGTTTTCAATGGCGATGGTCTCGGCGCTTTTGGTCTGATCGCTGGACAGGTTCTTTCCGGAAAACACACTGCCTCCGGTAAGACCCCGGTGGGCGCAGGCGTCGTCATAAGAGAACGGTCGTGACAGACCGCCATCGGGGTACCGCACATAGAATTTCTCCTGTGTGTCGTCATCGGGGCTGTTTTTCTTCCCCCACACCCAGACCACAAGCAGCGGAGAAAATATCACGAACGGTGCAGTGAAAAACCACAGCGCCCAGCCCCAGCGGTTTACCCCATCAGGAGCGCCGACCAGCCACCGCACGGTGAAACAGAAAAGCAATTCTGCGGCGAGTGTCCCAAAGAACCCGAGCAACATCCAGCCAGTTGCCGCCAAAGTGCCTTCCAGGCTGCACTGGTAGGGCGAACCATCGGCGGTCATTCGCCGGTGCCTTCGAAACATCAAGACCATCATGGTCCAGAAGCCGGAGACGAACGGCCCCGTCACCATCATTCCGACTGCGAGCATGTCAACGATGTCGCTATTGGGAGACAGCACGACGAAAATAAAAGGGATCAGATAGATCAGTGGGGCGACGAGCAAAAACCCCAGCGCCAATATCTGCCGGAGAATAATCTGGACGAGTTCATTGAGTATTTTCATTTTTAGTTAAGTTGCGCCGAGCTGGTGGTTTGTAGCCACTCCGACGGGCAATTCATCACGCCTTCTTGGTGCAACACCTTTACCAGCTCGGTGGGTGTGACCCGCCGCCAGCCGTCGTCCGTACTGTTCTGGCGCTCCAGAGGAGTGAGTTGGTCCCACTGCGTCTCATTGCGGTATTCCAGAAGATGCGGCGGAAACGTCAGATCCCACAGGTTCGATTCGTTGTCGATGACGAACCGACCCCTGCCGTCTATCCACACAGCGATCTGCCATCGGCCCGTGAGCTTTCCCTGTACTCTCTCGCGGTTAACGATGAGCATCGGGACAATGGTCCCGTTCAAGCGGAAACTGACTTCTGGTGGCATGCGGGTCTCCTGAAAAACACAAACTAATCACACGCTTGCGCGAGCTCTCTGCCGTTGAGTGGTTGTTGGGGTGGGAGTTTGTGCGCTGTAGCGTTCTCGCAGAGAGACTCCAACCGACCCCTGTACTTGCTGACCAGCCCCGACGCCGAACCGATTGCCTTTGCGGCTTTCTTCAAATCACTCTCAATTCGGTCGATGTCACCGAATGTGCGTCGGACTTCATCGGCAACAGACCCATTTTTGTCCAGGAAATCAGAGCCCTGCGTCCGCATCCGCTCGAAGACAGGTTTGAGCACTTCGAGGTCTCGTGGCAGCCAGTGGCGGGTGGTGCGGAGCATCCAGACGCCATCCTTGCTGTTCCAACGGGTTTCCTTATCAATTTGCCGAAGCTGAGTTTCATCCCGTGCCACCAAAATGGCGACCGGCATCGAGCGTTCTCTTGCGTCACGGACGAGCTTGTCGAGGTCGCTTTCCGTTACGACGGCTTTGTCTTTGTTATCGACTAGCATCCGTGGCTCAAGCACCGCACCACTGGGGTCGCGGTACGCAAGGATGTAGTCGCCGTTCTTGGGGAGTTTTTCGCTCACGCAGATGCCTGCCCAAGTCCGTGCCTCTTCGGCAAAGTCGATTTCCTCCCGCTTGCCAACACGGGCGACCTTGGACATCTCGGCTTCCAGTTGTTGATTGCGTTCCCTAAGCTGGGTGACTTCTCTAAGAAAATCCTCCACCCTGCGATTCAGGTCATTCTTCTGCGATTGCTCCGAACGTAGTTTCTCTTCCAGTTCGGCGCGGACGCGCTGGATTTCGAGCGCCTTCTGCTCGCCGGAGACCTTTGCGGCGGACTCCAATTCCTTGAGCCGGGAGCCAAGCGTTCGTAATTCATCCTTGTGATGCTGTTGGATTTCGGCGGTTCGCTTCGACAGTTCGGTATCGAACCGGAGCCAGACATTCTGCTCATCTTGGGTGTGTTTCTGCTGAAGCAGGCGGAAGGCTTCTTCGGCGCTGAGTTGGGCAACCCTGGCGAAGTCCTTGACCCCCAATCGGTCAAGAATCTCAGTCCGTTTCAGCTTGCCTTCGCCCAAGCACAATGGGCATTCAATTTCAGTCAGCCTGGATGATCCGGTGGGCATATTGGTCCTCAGAGTATTAGTGCCTTTCAATCGGGTGGCACTGGGGGGCGGCAGGGCAGCCAAAACCTCACGACACTTTGTCTCACTTGAGACAAGGTTCGAAATCGCTGCTCTGCAAGTGGGGGCAGTCGGTTGCTACTTCTTGCGCCCGATCAGGAGACCGGGGTCGGGCGAATTGGTGGAAACCAAACTGCCGTGGTTGTCACGGGTGGTGTGGAACTTTTCACTGGTGCGCCCAATGATCTGGTTCTTTTCGTTCCTGACCACAGAAGACGTATCGCTAAAACCACTGGTGACCGACCCGATGATCCGCTGTTTACCGTCCCGGACATACTCTTTCTTGAGTGACATACTTCCTCCTTGTTTTTCTACAGTCTACGAATCGGTTCTATGCTGCCTCCAACCCCGCTTCTCCGCTGGAAATTGCGCCGGTGAGCCGTCTATCGGTATTTGCCCCTTTCATGCAGGCGGCAGACCGAGGCCCCAAAAGAGTTCACAAAGGTATACCCCCGTCACCACCCGGCCGCGGCGGGACTCGATTGTGCCAAATCAACAACTTGGGGCTGGGGAAGCATGGAGCCTTTGTCACCAGCACTTGCCCGGTTGACCAATTTGCACACCAAGCTACGCGAGACTCCCCATTTTTTGGAGACGGCGGTCAGAGTCAGGCCACTCAAGCGGTCACGGACTATGGCTGCTCGATCCACTATCATGGGTGCCCGCCCGATTCTGACGCCATCGAGCTTTGCCCTGCGCATGCCGGCCAAGACACGCTCGCGTATTAAATCCGCTTCAAGTTCTGCGATGGAGCTAATCAGCGTCACGAAGAGCCGTCCCATGGGACCACTGGTATCGATGTTTTCTCGCCGGGAGAGGAAAACAACCCCCAGACTATCCAACTCGTCTACCACTTGCAGGAAATGGCGCGTGCTCCTTGCCACACGGTCAAAGGCGGCGACGAGCACAACTGAGAACTTCTTCTGCCGTGCATCTGCCATGAGCGTGTCGAGTCCCGGACGCCGTGCCTTGCGTCCCGAAATCCCCACATCCCGATATTCCTGCTGCACCTCAAATCCACGCTGCCTTGCTAGTTCACGCAGGTCGTAAAGCTGCGCATCAATGTGCTGGTCGGTGGTCGAAATTCTCGCATAAATCGCTGCTCGCAACGGGCTTCCTCCTGAGGTTGGATGGGCGACCTGCTTTCGTCGCAACGCTCTATATTGTGTACTATGGCCATTATATAGGCGTTTGCGTGGAATGTCAATTGCGTTCTGTGCGATGGACAGTTTACTGCTACAATTCGGGGCATGGGCTGGAAGACGATGCGTGTTGCGGTATGCGATGTGTGTGGGCACCCGTGGATACCGGAGACCAGGAAAAAGCCCTTGAATTGTCCTTCAAAGAGTTGCCGTTCCATGTTGTGGGATAAGGGTGGGGTGGATGGGCGGACGCGAGCAGCGAGAATCAAGACGGGACGCAGCCGCCGGACGACGGCGAAGAAACACTGATGA
>Ga0302280_1002770_pt1 | contig 13146 bp, 17 predicted proteins | sample III_Fen_E1_1_FD_198771 | JGI IMG/M metagenome (GOLD analysis project Ga0302280, IMG submission 198771) | Peat permafrost microbial communities from Stordalen Mire near Abisko, Sweden - III_Fen_E1_1 | ecosystem: Environmental > Terrestrial > Soil > Wetlands > Permafrost | place: Sweden: Abisko...
AGCAAAGATTAAGATTGTATCTTATGCCGATAAAGATAAATTTGTACTAAAACAAAAATATAATATTGGAAAATTTAAATAAAGAGGAAAATATATTATGTTAAAAAATGAAATAGTTGTTGAAGCCATTAACCAACTTAGTGAAGAAATACATCAAGGTAATATAGTTGCTGGGTGGTGGAAACAAGATGAAGATGGAAATACAATAGAAAGAAATCCAGGTGAACTTTTGTGTTTGATTCATAGTGAAATTTCTGAAGCAATGGAAGGTTTTAGAAAAGATCAAATGGATGATCATCTTCCTCACCGAAAAATGGCCGAAGTTGAGCTGGCGGACGCAATGATCAGAATCTTTGATTTGGCTGGTTTTTATAAGTATGATCTTGGAAAAGCAATAGAAGAAAAACGATCTTATAATAAAAACAGAGCAGATCACAAAATAGAAAATCGTGAAAAAGCAAACGGTAAAAAATTCTAAAATCATAATTTAATTAAGGCTCCTTTTTCATAAATACTGAAAAGGAGCCTTATTAATGCCATTAATCGTTACATCTTTAGAACTTTCAAAATTATGTCCCACAACAGCTATGTCTGTGTTAACAAATTATGCCGATCCTATAAATCAAACAATTGCAAAATATAGTATTAACACTAAATTAAGACTCTCTGCCTTTTTAGCACAAATAGCTTTTGAATCAGAATATTTCACAAAAGTTGAAGAAGATCTTAATTACACGGCAGCTGAATTATTGAAAGTGTTTCCAAAATATTTTCCAAACGAAACAATTGCAAACGAATATGCTCATCAACCACAAATGATCGCCAATCTCATATATTCACTGCGTATGGGAAATGGTAACGAAGCATCTGGAGATGGATACAATTATCGCGGCAAAGGATTAATACAACTTACTGGAAAATATGAATATACACAACTTGGAAAAGAATTTAATATTCCTTTATCTAATGTTGGTGCATATTTGATCACTCCTATTGGCGCAACAATGAGTGCAGGTTATTTTTGGAATATTAATCATCTCAATACTTATGCAGATGTAAATAAATTCGCCCTAATTACTAAGAAAATTAATGGTGGAAGTAATGGTGCATTACAACGAGCCCAATTATATACAAATGCACAAAAATTCTTTTAGCATTTTAAGTAAAATTGTAGTATAATACAAATTAATCACAAGCGTTAGGACGTCTATCGACTCATTAAGATAGAATAGTCGCAAAGTGAATCCAAAGAGTCATTGGATAAGGAGGTTCGCGCTCCTTTATGAGGTTAGTATTGCCTCGCATTTCGCAAAATAATTACATAAAGGAAAAAATGACAGAATTTTATACACACGTGCTTCTCAATCGCGGATCAATTTTACGAAGAGGTTATAAAGACGGAAAACGAGTTCAAACCAAAGAATATTTGAAACCTTATTTGTTTATTGAAACAAATGATAAAAATTCCAAATATAAAACAATCAAAAACAAACCAGTTGAAAAAATTGACTTCGAATCAACAACTGCAGCTAGAGAATTTATTAAAAATTATGAAAACGTAGATAATTTCAATATCTATGGAATGACTAGTTGGATTTATCCTTGGATATACGACGAATATTATTCCAAAGGCGAGATTGAATATGATCAAAAACTAATCAAAATAGCATATATCGATCTTGAATGGAAAATGGCCGATGAAAATGGGAAAAAAGGATTTCCTGACGTTAGAATCGCCGATAGAGAAATTACAGCTGTTACTATAAGGCATAACAAACATTCTTATATGTTTGGTTATAAAGATTTTAAGTATGATAGAGAAAAAATCACATATTTCAAATGTGACGATGAAAGGATGCTTTTAAAGTATGTAATCAATACTTTAAAAGAAATAGATCCTGATGTTGTTTCTGGTTGGAATTCTGATGGAGCAGATATTCCATATCTTACATCAAGATGTGAAAGAATTCTTGGTGAAACTAAGACCAAAGAATTGTCTCCTTGGGGAATCATTACTAAAAAAGAAGTATTCATAAAAGGCAAAGAGAGTTATCAAGTTACCTGGGAAGGTATAGCTTGTCTTGATTATATGCAGGTTTATAAGAAATTCAAATCTGCCAATCAAGAAATGTACAAGCTTGAATATATTGCTAATTTAGAATTGAATTCTGGCAAAATAGATTATTCTGAATATGAAGATTTAGATGATCTTTATGATAAAAATCCTCAACTTTATCATGAATATAACGAGCATGATACAATATTATTAGAACGAATGGAAGAAAAACTCCATTTATTGGACATTCAATTTGCTATTGCATATATGGATGGTTGTAATTATGTGGATGCATTTGCAACAGTTAAACCATGTGATTCTCTTATTCACAAAAAACTTCTTAGAAAAAATATTGTGGTTATTCAAAGCAAATTTGGATCTGAAAATGAATTTGCTGGAGCATTTGTTAAAGAACCAATTCCCGGAAAATATAAATGGGTAGTATCTTTCGACTATAAAAGTCTATATCCATCATTAACTCGTCAATGTAACATTAGTCCAGAAACTATCATAACAACAATTCCAAATATTAATGTTGATATGTTGTTTGATAAAAAACTTGGTTCAAAATTACATCAAAAGTTAATAGATGAAAACGTATCTCTTTGTGCTACAGGATGTATTTTTGATAATAGTAAGGAAGGATTCATTCCTGAAATTATGCGCGAAATCTATGAAGATCGCGTAACAATCCAAAAAGAACTTAAATCTAAGAAAAAACTTCTTACAAAATATGAAGCCGAAGGTAAAGAAACATCAAAATTAAAAGACAATATTTCTGCATTAGATTCAAGACAATATGCTCTAAAAATATTCTTAAATTCCATTTATGGAGCAATGGGAAATCCAGCTTTTCGGTGGTTTGATATTAGACTTGCTGAATCTATTACTAAAACAGGACAATTAGCAATTAAATGGACTGAACGTGGTCTTAATGCTTATTTGAATGAAATTTGTGAAACCGATATAAATTGGGTTAAAGCAGGAGATACAGATTCTGCTTATATTGAACTCGATCCTTGGGTACAAAAATTTGTAAAGGAAAGCGATACACAAAAAATATGCGATGCAGTTGATGAATTTTGTAAGACCAAACTCAAAGTTGAACTTGATCGAATTAACAAAGAATTATTAGATTATCTCAATCATAGAACTCCAGTTCTTGAAATGAATAGAGAAAATATAGCCGATGTTGGATTTTGGACGGCTAAGAAACGCTATGCTTTGAATGTATTGGATACAGAAGGTAATCGTCATAATTCACCAAAACTTAAAATTACTGGTTTAGAATCCATTAAGAATTCAACACCCCGAGCATGTAGAAAGTATATAAATGATGCAATTCTCATTCTTCTTAGAGAAGATGAAGCGACGTTACATAAATACATCGAAGAAACCGAAAAAGATTATAGAACTAAATCTTTTACTGAAATTTCTAAGACGATTAGTGTAAATAACCTTGTAAAATATTCAAATGAGAGTACAATATACATTAATAAAGGTACTCCAGCACATGTTAAAGCAACATTAATTTACAATCATCTTCTTAGAAAACAAAAACTGACAGATAAGTATAAAGTTATCTTAGAAGGCGATAAAGTAAAATTTTGTTATCTTACAATGCCAAATATAATCGGTGTTCCAGCAATTTGTGCTCCAGAAGAACTTCCACCAGAATTAGATATTCAAAAATATATTGATTATAATTTAATGTTCGAAAAAACATTTATTGAGCCAATTAAGGCTATGACCAGTGCAATAGGATGGAACATTGAAGAAAAATCTTCTTTGGAAGACCTTTTCATCTAACAAATTTTATAAATAAGCATGTGATGGATGAAACCACCACGTTAATTCAATCAAACGTAAGGAAAATAAATGAAAAAACCTATAGCCGTAAAAGGCGAAGACGTAATGTCAAGACTAATGGGAAGTGGATCAATTAAATCCACATTTTTACTGTCAGATTCCCCATTTTATATGTCAAAAGATACAGTAACAACCGAAGTTCCAATAATAAATACAGCATTCTCGGGAGATATTGATGGTGGTCTAGTCTCTGGATTAACAATGTTTGCTGGTCAATCTAGAACATTTAAAACACTTCTTGGATTATATTGTATGAAAGCTTATTTGGAAAAATATCCAAATGCAGTTGCAATTCTATATGATTCAGAATTCAGTATTACACCTGAATATCTTGCAACTTATAATATAGATCCAACTCGTATTATACACGTACCCATTGAACATATTGAACAACTTAAATTTGATATTGTTCATCGTTTGGACGCTATTAAACGAGGAGATAAAGTATTTATTCTTGTAGATTCCCTAGGAATGTTGGGGTCAAAAAAAGAAATTGATGATGCAATGGACGAAAAATCTGTTGCTGATATGACAAGAGCAAAGGCAATCAGAAGTCTTCTTAGAATTATCACTCCTCAATTGACAATGAAAGATATTCCGTGTATTATCATAAATCACATATATCAAACATTAGAAATGTTCTCAAAAAATATTATGAGTGGTGGTACAGCACCAACATTAGCAGCCAATCAAATTTTCTTCATTACTAAAGCTCAAGAAAAAGATGGGGATGATCTTATTGGATGGAAATTTACTATTTCTATTGACAAATCAAGATTTGTTCGTGAAAAATCTAAATTTAGCTTCATTGTAACTTATGAAGAAGGTATCAACAAATATTCTGGTATTTTAGATCTTGCTTTGGAAAATGGAAATGTTGTACGAAGTGGAGCTGCTAAAGGAACAAGATATGCTCTTGTAAATTCTGAAACTGGAGAAGTTGGTGAAGAATTTAAAGAGACACAAATATATAATGAAAGCTTTTTGGGATCAATTCTCAAAGAAACTGGATTTAAAGAATATGTAAAAAATAAGTTCAGTCTTAATAAAACATTGTCTGCTATAGATGATGAAGATGATGAAATTTTAGACATAGAAGATGAGGATTTAGAACTAATACAGGAATAATAAATGGATAATGAACAATTAATACTTAAATGTTTAACATCCAATGATGCATATATTAGATCAGTAATTCCATTTTTAAAGAAAGAGTACTTTACGGATAAAGCAGAACAAGCATTATTTTTGATATCATCTAGTTATTTTAAAAAATATAATGCTTGTGCTTCATCTGAAGTTCTCCAAATTGAAATTGAAAAAATTAAAGGTATGCCAGATGGCATTTATAAAAAAGCCATTGATATTATTAAATTGTTGGAAAAAGAAACAGTCACAAGTACAAATGAATGGTTGATTGATACAACCGAAGCTTTTGTTAAAGAAAAAGCTTTACAATTAGCTCTCCAAAAATCTATAGAAATATATCAAGGTAATGATAAGAATTTAACCACAACTTCAATTCCACATTTATTGACAGAAGCTCTTTCTGTTGGATTTGATACTAAACTCGGTCACGATTATATTAATGATTACGAACACCAATTAGATTATTATCATTCTGATGTTATGAGAATACCAACGGACGTTGATATTTTGAATGATATTACTAATGGGGGATTTCCTAGAAAAACTCTAAACATGGTTATTATGAAAACTCACGGGGGAAAAAGTTTAACACTTTGCTCTTTGGCTTCGGGGTTTTATATGCAAGGTGCTAATGTTCTTTATATAACATTAGAAGAATCCGAAGAAGAAATTAGAAAACGCATTGATGCCAATATATTAGATGTTGGAATGGATGCACTTCTTAAGATTTCCAAGACATTATATCGAAAGAAAATGGCTTGGGTTGAATCCAAAACCAAAGGCAAACTAAAAGTAAAATATTTTACCAATGGTTCAGCCGGAGTCTCCCATTTTAGATATCTCCTTGAAGAATATAAGAATAAAGAAAATTTCGTTCCTGATGTTATTTTGATCGATTATTTAAATCTTTGTGCATCAGATAGAATGAAATCTAAGGAACAAATTGCATATTATATTAAATCGGTAGCGGAAGAACTTAGAGGATTTGCTGCAGAAACTAATACAGCATTATTTTCCGCCTTACAATTCAATCGTGGTGGCTCAAAAGAAGATTCAAATGCTGAGATGGAAGATGTTGCAGATTCTTTTGCTGCTACCTTTGTGGGCGACTTTGTTGCTTTGTTGTCGGCTCCCGATGAACTTAGATCTAAAAATATGATGCTTTGGAAACAAGCCAAAAATAGACATAGAAATCTAAATTATAAGAAAAAATTCATAACGGGAACCGATCCACAAAAAATGCGAGTGTATGATATTGAACAATCAGTACAACCTATTGATGATATTGACTCTTTAAGTCAAACTAAAAATAATCATATTAGAAAGGAAGATAAATATGATGTGATTGATAAAAATACAGGTGAAGTATTGGAAGAAAATGTATCAAAGGCTGGTAGATTTGCTGCCTTTAATTTTAATGATGAAGAGGATGAATAATGAAAGCATATAGAATTCAACGAGAAGAAAATAAATTTTATGTATATGAAACAACCACAAATCAACGTATAACACAATATAATGATTATGAACAAGCCAATGGTTGTATCCAAGAACTTAATCGGGGTAAAGGATTTTCTGGAAACACACCAATGTTCTTTACACGTTCTGGATTAGAATCGCTTCAAAATATTTCATACAGTATGGAAGATGAATTAGAATAAGAGTTGACATTTGTTTTTGATTATGATATAAAATAATCAAAGGAGATAAATAAATGATTGATACTCAAATGGTTTATACGACTCTTCGGTGTGGCGTAGAGTTAATGCGTCAAGTTAAAATTATTGAAATGGGAAAATTTCCTGTTCGGGGTTGGGTATGTGCGATGAATGACGAAACATTTTCTATTCAACATGATTCTGATACAAGCGTTTTTACTAAACATCGATATGATAGTATTTCAGAAATTGCATTGGTAACTTAAATGGGTGAATTTTTTCTACAATTATTTTTGGGTTTTTATCATTAGTATGTGCTAAATTTGCCATATTAACATTTTTGGAACTTATCGATGTTATTAAATTAGGTCCTAAAGAAATTACACGTCGAAGATTGGAATACGAGAAACAAAGATTTTTAGATGATGGAAATTAGTTGACATCCAGATCATAATTTGGTATATTAACTTATCAACAACGGAGATTGTTATGACCCAAGTTACCCGTGAACAACTTGAAGTTTATACCCGCGATGAGTTGTATGATGGTTTTTCTGATTGTTACAAGAGTCTTTATGATGTTCGGCCCCGGGGCGAATTTACCAAGGAATATTTGGTGAATTTTTGGCTTACTTATGAACAGAATCTTAAGCTGGCGATAGAAATCGAAGCTTATTATGAGCAACAAGATGCCGAACGAGAAGCTCAATATGAAGCCCAAAAAAAGGCAGTTCAACAAGATCGAGAAGAAATGAAGACTATTGGAATTTATGCTGATAAGGCATATTCAATGGGTGTTTCCCTAGAAGAATTGGATGGATGGTAAAGGAAAATTAATGTTTGATTATAATACTCAACTAATGGTCTTAGAACCAATTAAACGTGAAGATGGTCGTTATTATATTCCAATTGGTTTTGGAAATGAAATTTATATGAGAGTTTCTACCGATCATTTTAGAGGTGATACACACGAAGAAAAGCTTACAGAAGCACATATATTTGCTCAAAGTGTTGTAGAACGATATAATAGTTCATTTTTAGCTGACCGTTCCGATGATTCGTGGGAAGATGAATCATGGTCCGAAGATAGTTGGGATGATTAATATTTGAATACTACTCTGGAAACTTATTCTCCTTTGTCTCCAGGGCAAACTAAGGTCGGAAATTCTTGATTGAGTTTCCGACCTTCTTTTTTATCTAAATATACAAAAAGGTTATGGAATGATTAACAAAACAAAAGAAGTCAAAAAGAAAGAAATCAATACAGATTCTGTATGGAATAAGAAATCGTCTAAGCTTCGTACTCTTACAGGTAAGAAGGTTGCAGAGGTTAATTTAAAACCCGAAACTAAAATGTGTGGAGCGGATGGAAAAGCTGTCGAAAAGAAAAAATCCCGTAAATATAAACTTGGTGAATCCAAAACAGCAGTTGTATCTTGGGCTAGAATGAATCCTCCAACAATTGGTCACGAACATCTTGTGGAACAATTGAATATTGTTTCAAACATTGTTGAAGGCGTTCCAATGCTAATTCTTACAAAAACAATTGATAAAAATAATCCTTTAACCTTATCAGAAAAACAACAATTAGTATTTGAAGCGTTTGATGATTATACAAACATTATTGAAAATGACTTTTCTAATATTATCGAAATGCTCAAAGTTGTTTCTGAAGAATATGATAATATAATATTAGTATCTGGCGAAGATCAATTAGACAGTTATAATAGAATATTACAAGATTATAATGGTAAAGATTTTACTTTTGAGAGTGCCACGGTAATATCAGCAGGAATAAGAAATCCAGATAGTAATGATTTTGTCGAACAAATTTCGGCCACTATGCTTAGAGAATCGGTTAAAAATAACGATATGAACTCGTTTATTAAAGGACTTCCAACAAAACTTCAACACAAAGCATATATTATATTTGAACAAATTAAAAATGGATTGGAAATTTATAATAAACCAACAAATTCTCTAAATGAAGAATTAAAGAATAGAATAAAGAAAATAAGATTTAATAAGTAATGACAAGATATACAATTAGACAAGCTTTTGAAGGTTCACATCACATTTATACAGATGATGATAATCTCGTAGCAAAAATTGAAAAAATTGAGGTTTCCCCCAAAAAAACTCCTCTTTTATTATCATGGCTTCCTAAGAAAATTAGAGATGCATATGTTATTACACATTTACCGGGGACTGAACAACATCAATTTCTAACACTTCATTCTGCAGCTACTCATGCTGTAAATTTTCATTCCAAAGGTGGTCATTTAAACATTGAACATCCTGTTGACTCTATACATAGTCATATGAAAAATCTTAAAGATGCAATTTGGCACGCTGCATCTGATCCAAGAATGGAATCTGATGAAGATCAAGTTAAATTATTAGATCTTTCAAAAGATCAAGCAATGTTGCACCAAAAACTAAATACACACTATCCAAAGGAGAAATAAATGCCAGATATTAGAGATCAAGATAAAGGATTATTAGCATCAATTAAAAGTGTTATTTCCGAAAATAATGCCGGAAAAGCATATGTTGCTGGAAAGTATCACGAAAAAATGCATGCAAAAATAAGTAAAATTCATGATTTGTTGGATGAAATTTCCAACCATTATCATAATGCTCTGGATCAAGATTTAGGTAATGATCATTTTGGTCATTTACAAAACATGGCAGATCATTTAAAAAATGTTAGACAAAGTTTATATAGTGCAACGCCTAGTTTAAATGCTGCTCATAAAATCAGTACCGATCAAGCTGATCAAATATAAAAATAATATAAAACACTAAATAAGAGAAGAAACATTTAACTTCTCATAAGGAGATACTAACTTGACTTTATGGACTGCTAATAGCACACAAATTCCACCTTCATGGGAACATGGTCCCGCTTCCGAAAAAGTTTATGCCACTTATAAAGGATGGGTAAAAAAACATAAAAATGGTAAAGAAGAAGTTCTTGTAGCCATTGCAAATTTGGATACACGTTGTGGAGCCGCAATTGTACAAGATGTAAACTTTGCAAATGCAAATAATGCATCCTATACTGCACAATCTATAGCACAAGTTGAAATAAATTTCACCCAAACTATTAATATATATGAAGCACTTACATATACAGGTATTTCTGGAAATTCTGCATTTACTGTTGGTGAAACCGTATATCAAGGTAATTCAACTGTTAATACTGGTATAGTTATTTCACAAAATACATCAGTTGTTGTAATTGCTGTTGGTGGAACACCAGCTGTTGGTGACTTTGGTTTCTCTACAACATCAAATACTCTTACACAAATTACTGGTTTGACATCAAATGCAACAGCAAACGTTACTGTTGTTAATGCTCCTGTTGTAAATGTTTCAGTATTAACTGGTAACACATTAAGTACAAACGTTGTTGCATCATTTTCTTATGCAAATTCAAATGATTTGTTTTTCAACTTCACTGTTCCTCAAGCCGAAAGTTTAACTTATACTGGTTTAACAGGTAACTCCTCATTTACTGTTGCTGAATTAGTTAAACAATCCAATGGTGCAGTTGTTGGTACTGTTGTTACACAAAATTCAACTGTTGTTACATTAGCTTCTATTACAGGCGGCCCTTTTGTTGTAACTTCTAATACATTTACTCAAATTACTGGAGCAACTTCACATGCTATTGCAAACGTAGCAGCAAATGGTGTTGCAGTACTTCCTCAAGTATTAAGTATTGTTGGTCAAACACTTACACAAAATACAATAGTAAATATAGTAGGTAATAATACCATAAATGCAACAGCATCATTTACTGCAAATAATGTTGCACCTCTAGGGGGTGTTGTTGGGGGTGTTACAACAGTTTCTTTATAATTTAGTAAAAGAGTATATATTATGAAAGGTGTTAATGTGAACGGAGAAAATTTTAATTTAATAGCGGCCAAATATTATGATGATTTGGGAGCTACGGATTTAGATTTTCAAGAAGATTTGCGTAGATTTTTATTGATTAAGCGGTTATTTAATCAATATCGTAAAAGTAAAGTTGATGGTAAAATTGAGATTAAAGAAAGATTAATTCTCAATCATATCATTATTATTAATAATGTTTTTCGAGAAGTGGCAGTTGATCTTTTATTCTATTCTTTGAAAGATTATCTGCCCGAGTTAAGTGTGTTTCTAATTTTTTTAAATAAACTTCCTAAAAAAGTCGGAGATATTGTTACAACAACTATACCAATGGATCAATATGTAATACAATGTCTTCGAAAAATTTAACAGAAACTACAAATCCATTTGATTATTATCAAGATGGCGATAATGTGAAAATTAATTATGGACAACATGATGGAAAATATGGTATAGTCTATGATACTCCCGAAAATGGTAAATTTCATGGTGTAAAAGATCACTCTGGTAATCATCTTGGTTATTACCACGAATCAGATTTAGATCCAGATTCAGAAGATCATAATTTTAATGCTGAAGATCAAGGTTTTACTTCAGATAATACTGCCGGCGAAGGTGGTTCAGAATTTTCAAATGTTGATAGATATTCTTCCGCCGGGATTGGTGGAACTGACATTTCTACATATGAATCATTTAGAAATATTATAAAATCGACCATATACGAAGATGTTAATGGAGATGACGATGATGGTGATGGTCATCAATCCGAAGCAGATGATGTTCCAGATACTTCAAATATTAATACGGGAAATGGAATAAATTCCAATGGTTCGATTATAAATGATGAACCAGAAAATTTCAAAAAAGATACTGGTGAAGGAGTTGAAGATGTAATGTCAGAAAACGTAATTCCATTTAAGAAAAAAAGTTCATATGAAGATGCATTTAGTAAACAACATAATGATGAACATAGACACGGTGTTGGATGGATAGAATGTAAGTATTGCGGTGATAAAAATTGTGATTATGATTGTGATGAAAGTCAGGCCGATGGTTTTAATGAATCTTATTTAAAAGAAGATGGTGAAGGGGGAGCAGTAAATTGTGTTGGGGGTGGTGCAATAGCAGGAGTTGGTGTTAATAACCCAAGTATTCCAATTCCTACCCAAGGTGAACCTGGAGTTAATTTAAAAAAATCAAAATATAGAGCAGCCAATGTTCTTCTTGGTTTAGTAAAACGCAAAATGTCAAAAGGACTTATATAATGTTAGTAGAAACTCCATATATAACCATCGATACCACAGAAAAACCAATTTCTCAAATCATTGATTTTATAGAAATTCTTTCTAATAATTTACATGGAAATAAGGGTCCATCTAAGGCTTCTGCTCAGGAAATCAGAGAATTAAGTAGCATTGCAAGACCAAGATCTCTAAATAATAAGAAAAAGGTCTCCAAGCGTTAAAGGACAACGATTTGCCCGATGAAAATTATAGCACAACCGAGGGTTGGGATAGCTACCGTAAATTAATTATAGAAACTATGAAACGTTTGGATGATAAACTTTCCGATATCGAGGAAGAAATCAAAACTAATCGCGACCAAATAAATTCATTAATTAATAAAAACACCGATACTAGATTTGATAAAGTTGATCAACTTATTAATCATGATATTCCCGATAAAATTCAAAAAATTAATGATGCCTTAGCCGATATTAAAACAAGTATTTCTAATGATAATTTAAGACGTAGAATATTTACAATTGTTGGATCGGGTGTTTGGGGGCTTATTATATTAATTGTTGGAACTTATTTAAATGTGCATATTGGTCATTAATACTTGACTTTTAACTAAAATACTACTATAATTATGTTTGAGGTGAAATGAATACAGTATTTTTAGACCAGAAATATATCCGATTAATATCAAGTCGATTTGAATACTTTAAGGAAATCAAACAAGGGACCTTTAGATGTAGATGTCCTATTTGTAATGATAGCCAAAAGAAAAAAACTAAAGCAAGATTTTATCTTATAAGAAAACCCGATAATTACCTAGCTTATTGTCAAAATTGCCAATATAGTAAACCATTTTGGATATTTCTTAAAAATTTAGATAAAGATCTATATCGAGAATATCAAATGGACTCTTTCCAAAACCAAAAGGAAATTGAGCCAGAAGTTAAAAAAGAAGAAGTTTATAAAGTACCTCCTGTACTTAAAAATTTAAAGAAAATTTCTTCGTTGAGTTCCGATCATCCCGCAAAAAAATATGTGGTGAATCGTTTAATTCCATCCGAAACTCACTATAAATTATATTATACCCCCCATTTTTCCAAATGGATTAATAGTATAATTCCCGATAAATTATACGATAAGCAAAAAATTGATCCTCGATTAGTTTTACCATTATTTGATCGTAATGGTGTTTTGTTTGGTGTATCGGCTCGTGACCTTAGAAATAAATCCGAGTTAAGATATATTACAATAAGATTTGATGAAGATCATGA
>Ga0302280_1002774_pt1 | contig 13138 bp, 12 predicted proteins | sample III_Fen_E1_1_FD_198771 | JGI IMG/M metagenome (GOLD analysis project Ga0302280, IMG submission 198771) | Peat permafrost microbial communities from Stordalen Mire near Abisko, Sweden - III_Fen_E1_1 | ecosystem: Environmental > Terrestrial > Soil > Wetlands > Permafrost | place: Sweden: Abisko...
ATCTCAAATAATCAGCAGTTTTGGTGGCCTACAAATTTTAGTACTACCTTTCCAATTGAAGCCAGCACTCATCCGAGTCACAAAACAAGATATCCCTTGGAAGTTCATACCTGATGAACTCATGCACCTCTTCCTGCACATCTGTCTTGTCGCAGATATTTTTAATTTTTTTAATACTTTAGTTTGTCAGATGCAAATTCTGTGCTCTGTTCATAAACTATTGCTTATTGGGTTCAAGAAGAGCTCTTTTAAGAACAACTTTTTCTAACAGCTGGGGATTATTTTTCATGCGATCTTCGATAGAATAGAAAGCAGCTCGGGTGTAAGGCCAAGTTCCAAATTATTTCATCCTCATTTGCCAATTTTACAAATGATCAGTCAATTCAAGTATAAACTCATTATGCTTACCCGTAACTATTGTTTGCTGAACCAAATGTTCTAGTGATACTTTATATAGTTGAGGTAGTAGAGGATGAGACTGGAAAGGAATGAGAGCTAATTTATTGAGGATGTACCCATGACATAAATTATTAATATTTTATTGAGTGGCATTGTGGCTGGGTATCTTGATACGAAAGGGGTTGTGATGATCGTTGCGAGTAAAAATATCTTGAGCTGTATGTTAATTATGCATCTCTTAAATTTCTCAACTTTAGAATATATAAGACAACAATCATTAATACAAATCATTTATCCCAAACGGTCTTTGCACCTTAGAACGTGTATTCTCCACTTTTGAGAATCTTCACTTTCGAGTAAAAGCCTGAATTGCGTAATATTTAGTTGAATAGGGGGTCAACATAGAGCGTTAGTAATTTTCTATTGCAGATGGGACAATAGAGTGATTAGGTATTTTATGATTTTTTTTGTCTTTGTATCTTTCGTTTAAATCTGCTGATTCTCGTATTATTTTTAAGATTGATTGAGCTGTTTTTGATAAAGGAAGGCTATATAACTACAGGCTCGATGATTTCTACTGAATCTGATTATATTTAAATGATATCATTATCTAAATCGTAGTAAATTGAACTTTTACTGGTTTGGGTGATGGGAAAGCTGTCTTTTTTGGCTGGGTTTATCTTATGGACAGTCGATTTAATTCTGGTTCTGAACTACTCATAGTCAAAACACTCAAGATGGTTGCATCCATAAGACCTTACTGGAGTTTCAATCTTCTTTTTACTGGAGCCATCTATTAATTCCACGATTTGATAGTTAATATCATCATGAATTCTCTTAAAAATATACTCGAGATAGTAATAAGATTGGCTCATGCTGACGTTATTCAGGGCATTAACTGAATTAGATCTAAAGTTATGATTATATTTCTTTTTTTGTTTTGTCTTCGTCACCATGAAAACTCCAATCATAATGATTTTTGTTTTCTTTTCTTCTCTGACAGGATAAGTGGGTATTTAATCAGTTGTTTTAAAGTTATGTTATTTCTTGACGCATTTAACTACCAGTACATTATTTTAGGCCGTCAGGTTACGCGGCATTATGTGAAAGATAATACAATTTTTTGAAATACTATTGGCATAGGATATAGGAATATGGTTGAGATAGAAATAATACTCCACATTATCTACTTCCCACAGCTATTTCTTTTATTTTACCTTGATCCCCACTCTTGAAGTTAACTGCAACTCGCTAGGGAAGACTCCATCAGCGATGCTTACTCGAATTTGAATGCATTTCTCTTTGCGATCCATCTGCTGTGAAAGCTCAGGAACATCGAAGCGTATAATATGAAAGAAAATACAACTATTGGTATTATGGGCAAAAGGATAATCGTTTCGAAGGTAGCTGAAGTAATAAATTTGTATTTCTTTATTGAGGTTGAATGGATCCGTAATTGAAGAGTCCAAATCCATCAGACAAAAACGCATGTAGCAACTATTGCAAAGTAGATTTGTTGATTGGCATTCCTCATGAAAGATACTAAGGCAGTGCTGACATCTAAAAGAATCTTTCTATTTATAAGGGGCTGATGGATACATCTCGCAGTAGCAAATGTAGTTGTCTTTGAGGTTTTGAGGCTTAAATATTCTATTACTTAGAGTCACATCTTCAAGGATAAGCTCCGATTGTTATAGCTTTTCTTTAATTGATGTAATTTTATTAATGATATCCCATATGGACATTTTAGGACAGTATATACTGAATATTAGAGCCGATATATTCAAATTGCCTGCAAGACAGTGAGGACTGCTATTAACCATAGACTTTCCCTCCAAACCTAACTAAAGAGGGAATTTTTGAGTTAAAGAAAAGGTGAGTTGAGCTTGCTGTTCGAGGTGATATTTGTCTTTCGAAATGATTTTATCGATAAGATTCAATATGACTTGCGCAATTGTAAAAAATATTCTCTCCTTTGAATAGTTTTAAGCAATTGGGAGGCCAATAGTGTGCGAGATGATTCTCACTTAATTGATTGTAAAGGGGGCGTTGTCGTAGATAACTTGGGTGAGCTCTTTAATTGGGCCATTAAACATCCCGTTTCCCTCCATAGTAATATCTTAAATTAACAATTATATTTATAAATAGGCTTCCAAATATGCATATATTTAAAGTTAGTATTGAGTTAATTATTTTTATGCAGACTCTTCAATTTATTGTCGTTTATTTATTATTGCCAGCTTATTTGATGGATCGTGTTATCGAAAATTAAAAATAATTCTGTCGATTTTAATTCAATGAGTCAGTTATCATCAGGAAATTGTCAGCTTGAAAGTGTTCCCAAACCAAAAAAGCTTGGGCCATGCTGTGTGTGTAAGTAGACGAAAAAACTAAGAGACTAATGCTTTTTTAATAAAAATCAAGATGAATGCAAAACATAAATAAACAATCATAACAATTGCCTGCGATCGCATGGGTTCGAGCCTGCTAAATGATTCACTCTAGACATTAATGCTGATTTTACAATTAACCCCAACTAAATGACTTTTAGATATTTATAGAGAAAGATGAAGAATTATGTTTTTTTGCTGCTTTGGTAAAATAATTTCCAGTATAAAACTTCAATACGGTTCATCAAAAAATGATTCAAGAAAATATTTCAACATAATTTAAATTTTATTTGAATTTCGTATTATTTATATCTCTTTTAAAATTTATGAATTCAGGAGGAGTCACAGGAGTAGTCAAGTATCTGGGGTAATTCTTGGTCTGCTAAAATGATAACTGCAACAATAATAGTCTTATTTATCATCGAGACTGCTTTAAAGATGTTCATGTAGATTACAACAACAATAAAAAATAGATTCACAAAAGTGTATCTTTCGATGAATCATCTCTTTACATGAATTATTTGAATATTGTGCGAATCGAAAGCATATTAACCAAAAAAATCATTCAATCTCTGAAGGGATTTAACACAAATCTCGAGGCTGTAATCCAAACTTGCCTTTATAGCTCTGAAATTTTCAGAGATATTTTTAACGAGAACTCTCGAGCAATGAGCGAATACTTCTACTTGCGTAATCTGCAAAAAGGTATTGAGATGGGCTTTATTTCTGAATTTTCAGAGCAACTTTGTACAAGTCTCTCAATTCCTCAAGAAATAAAGCTGACTAAACTTTATAAGGAACTGTGCGCCTACTCTCCTGAATGGGAAAACTTGATGAATGAATTCAACTTCGCTTCAGGAATCAACTCCAACTATCTTGAACTCTTCATCGAAAGATAAGCGAAATACTTTATTTAGTACTGTCAAAATTTGGCTGACAACGGTAAAGACTTAGTTATTTCTGATTATCTGTACCTCAGAAAAACCAGCAATAAATATTAAAACGATCTATTTTATTATAGCCCCTAATTCACAACTTTTCTCACTCAAAAATACGAGAAAAACCCTTCCGAGCAGTAAATATTTACAGTCATGGAATACTATCTCAATTTTTGGTAGTACTTTTTCGTTTTGATTGATTCGAGTAGGAATGCTATTAAATACTTTGAAGAAGAGGTGAGTTTTTATTGCGAGTATGAAAAGAACATGACCGAGATGGGTTTAAACGAATCCTTTCTGAGTTACCGCATGTGGCGCATAAATCACAAAGCATCCACCATCTTGCCCAGTCTCAAAAACCCCTTCTTCCTGTAAACCTATATCTACTCTTATATTCAAGAACTCATTTAGAATAAATTATTCTATCCCGAAGAGAAAAGAAAGTATGATTACAAATAGTTCGCTAAATATTTGAAGGACTATGTCAAGTTCGTCCTAGATAAATAATAGGCGTTCAATTTTGTTCGTTACAGGGAGTACTTTGATTTCCGTAGGAAGCATCAAAAATTGGAAGAATCATTGGAAAAGAACAAGGAAATCATATATGATAAGAAATATTTTGTGGACTACGCTCACAATGAGTTCGCTGAAGGCAGCAAATTGGGAGTTAAAAAATATAAAAAATACCAGGAAAAGAGAAAAGAAGAGGAAGATTAAAAAAGGAAGAAATTCAAAGCTGAAACAGATGCCTTGAAAAAATTATTAATTGAAGAAGAGAAAGGACATTTTTATTAAATAGTCTTCGTCAATTTTGTGAGTAGTCTCGAAGAAAACAATGCTTCCCCGTCACGAGAACTTTATAATCACTATAAAGCGCAATTATTGCAAAGAGTTGATGAGGCTTACATTGAGGAAGAAGAAGCAAAGTATAAACAAACTTTGGCGGAATTTGCACCAAGCAATTAATAGCCAATTTCAGAAGATAAGAAAGAGATCGTTAAGGAAGAAATTAATGAGGCTGAGGAGGAAATTGCAGAAATTAATCAGGAAGAGGCCCAGTCTTCTGCGTCATCTGAAGAAGAAGAAGTGATCTAAATTTGCCTTTGCTGCAAAGGTAACCCATTCAACTGTTCTGCTCCCGACTGCCAGGTAATGGGATGTTGCACGGCTTGTATGCTTGATTGATGGCTAAACTAGCTTATCATGCAATCTCTTTTTGAAATATTCAAGTTATTTATGATACTTATTCAGTTTGTGATTAAAATGACGGAGGTTTATGATTGATTTAAAATATAATATTCAATAAGAAAATCAATGTCCACCCTGATCATAATAGTAATGGGATTAGTTTTTGAGATAATTGGAGTACAAGGTCACTGCTATCCATACTGGAATGGCGATACTGCTCCTTCCTCTGCTTTTTCTAATTCCTCATATTGCTGTAAATAAACATTAAAGCAGATAGTTCGATTCAATGGGCAGTGTCAGATTAAGTAATAGCTGATAGTGATACACGAGATAACTTAGCTCTTTCTTACTATGTAGACATGTATAATAGTTCTTATGTAAATGGAGAGATCGATAAAACTTGTCTTGGTATAATTCAATATATTGCCTGCGCGGCTGCATATCCAACGTGTAACAGTTCATAAGTCTCAATTTCGTTAGAATGCTCTAATGTAGGTCTGTTTGCAGTTTTTTATGCGATTTGATGGTGATTCGATGTGGAACCAATAATGACCTTTATCAGCTAGTCTGTGTTAATGGTTTGACTTCTAGCAAAACTTGCTCGAGATAATAGTTTCTTCTAGCAGCTATTTACCTTTTACTTATGATTTTTTTTATTATATGAGTATCTTCTCTTGCCTTTCTGCAGAAAGGACTATTTAAATAATTAATTACACTTATGATTTCTTCTAACATACTTATGTGATAAAGGGTAATAAGCACTACTCTTTGATGATATTTAATTTGATCAAATGGAGTGCACAATCAATCATGTTGTACGCCGCTTTTGGACATTCTCAATTCTAGTTTAAATTCCATCTCTTCCATTGAGTGAATTTTTCTCAGAGATTGAAGGATTGTTTTGCCAAATCGTGTGAGTTTTCTTTTTCCCCTTCCCATTGCTATTTCCTTTAAATTATCACAATTCCATGGCTAAAAGTACTGAGTAAAATTTTCAGCAACATCAACATTTAATTGATGTTCAACTTAATCCTATTATATGGAAGAGGTGACTTACTTCTCCAATGATTTATAAAAATGCTTTCTTAAGCGATAGCAGTTAATACTTTTGATTAATCTTTTGAATGCTGCTCTTTCCACATTCTTTCCAGGTGTTTTTTGTTCGTGATACGCCACCTCTGAAGTATAGGGGATATAATGAAGTTTGGGGCAATCAAACTTTGTATGCCACGAATCTCTGCAATAAGAGCAAACAACGTAATCATAGGGATTAGGATTTTTTTCATGCATATCAAGGATACTAAGGTAATAGAAATAATCGATGCGGCTTTTCTTTATAATCTCTTTAAATTTTTAAAATGGTAAAACTAAAGCGTAAGAATACTGGTTTGCAATCATATCATATTTTAGAGGACATCTATGGCTTAGAATATTAGTAGTTAATAGATACGGAATGCCGTTTTATTCATTTGAGATTGTCTAAACAACTGTTCCATTCATTTCGCAGTTCTACTTCCAGAAACATAATGAGAATTTTCCTTTACGCATTATTACGACCTCATTGATGGGCTGCCGGCACTTGATAATATATTATTTTGGATAGTAAACTTTTCCCTCGAAGGCTTAAGTTAATGCTATTTTGATTGAACTTTGCAGGTCTTTGAAAAAAGGAAGACGGCTGTAAATTGTCTTGTTGGCTTCTTGATAATACTATTGCTTGAGTTGCTGTGGAAGGTTATTCATAATTTATCGATGCTATTCATACTAAAAAGTTTATTTAATTTCAAGTTAATGAGCTAGATAACTTTCTATTTTGCCTTAGAGTTCATCCGAAATGGAATTTTATTTATTCATTCTTCGAATAACGGCCAGTTTTCGATCAAGAATGATGTTAGGTTTACGAATTGATGTGATAATACTTCCTACTTCACTGATATTATATGCCAAGATCATTGTACCAAATACTTCACAAAGGGCTACCACAATGGCTTCACGAAAATCGACTGGGGTTATATCTCCATATCCAACTGTTGTTATCATAGTAGTGGCCCAGTAATATCCCCAGATATAGACTTTATACCAAACGAGGCTACTATCAACTAATCCGTTATTGACTAATTTGAAAAGAATCCAGTTTTGGTTAGAATTAATCCTAGCTATAGCAAGGAAGATAGTGGAGACTGTATGTCCGAAGAAGATGTTGAATATTAAAAGTTTAACTAAGTTCCAAATATAGTATGATCTAGATGAAGAAAAGAAAATTTGTTCCAATTGCCGAATATTTTTAGTGGTTGTAAGTAACTTAAAGAAGACGGCAAAGCAAAGGATTATTCCAATTGCTTGATCATAAGGATTTGCGAGGCATAAGATAGTCATTATTAGCTCAAACAGATATACCAAAAATCTTGCTTCAGTAAAGTACTTGTATATGATATCAGTGATATAGACATAGAAAAAGTCATTTTCATAGTCAATTGTCACCAAATCCATCAGCATCCGAACTGAAAAAAAAAAGATTGCAACTGCCTTGATAACTATCACAGCATCAGATACGTTATCTCCCAGCAGAAAATCATCAAGTAATCCTTGAAAAGTAGCAATATAGAACATGATGAGGCTCATTAGCATGTCCATAATGAGGATGAACCCCTCGAATCTATCCTCGACATCCCATCCTTTCCACTTAATCCATCTCTCACTATCTGCCTAACTGTTGTGAGCCAGTTTAAAATCTACTGGCTGAGATTTGGTGATATTTCTTTTTAGCTTGGTAATGAAAGTCCTCACCAAATTGCCAATCTTTATGGAAGTGACTTTATGTTTGAGGATGAGCCCATTTTGTTAATAGCTTTGATAATTCATTTAGTCTTCATCACAACACAGCTTCTTTATTGTTGGAAGCATTTTTGTGCTCCGATTCATTTGCTTCAATAAATATTTTATAGATTTAAAAACGGATGTTTCAATTAAACATGATTAATCTTAACTCAATCAACCATAGAACGTAATTCATTGATAGGAAACTGTAATAATTGTAGAAGATTATTCAAATATATGATGGAAAACATATACTGATTAATCGGTTTCAAGTTTATGTTGTTATAAATAAATAAGATTTTAGTTAGATATCCTAAGCCAATAAATTTGGTTTTGGTATTTCTAAACTGATATTCTTTCTGCATACGGCTTCAATTTCTTCTTCTGCTAAAAGTCTAAACTGTAATAAAAAACAAATGGAATAGTGATTGAAATTTGTAGATATCGCGAACATATCAAATGAATAAATAAACAAATGAATTTTAATTCCGCTATTCCATAATGTTTTATCTTGATTAGTTTTATTTTGCCCTTTATTTTATTTTACTGAGAATATTAATTAATTTGCCTTTCCCTACGCTTATTTTTTCTCTTGATTTTCTATTGTTGTCCATATCATTCCTTTTCGCTCTCGCATTATTGTTATACAAAAAGCTATGAATAATGGTCCTAAATAGATTTGAAGTGTCTAATAATCTTAATAAAATAAAATGCATTCTTATTCCATTAACGATACCGTCAATTTATGCACTTTTTGTGATTATTCTCAAGCTTGAAGAGATCATAATTGAGTTGAATTTTGATTTATAGTTATCAAATGAAAATAGCAAAGTTAATTATAGTATTGTTATGAATCATAACGAACATTACGAATCCAAGATCACCCTTTTGGATCAGTATGCCCAATGCCTGTAGAAATAAAATTAGACTAAAACTAAAGAAATCACCGTTTTGCACTAAAATCTCTCTCAAATTTACAGGGAGAACGATTCTCTTCGGAGCGCCCTTCATGAATTAAAAGTCAAATTATAGGTTCGGCAGCGTCAGCGCAATACAAATTACTCCCTACAAACAAGTATTAATGTAGATAAACTCTCCAGTGCTGCTCGGACCTCAGACGCCTAATGCCAAACTCGTGATGAATTGGAAGAGGAATCGACAAATCAGATAAACCAGATTCTTGAGCTAAATTAAATTATTAAAGAGAAAGATGAGAAAATGGCTAAATATCAACGGGAAGGGGAGGAGATGTTCGAAGCCATCTAAAAACTAGAATCAGATTTGAATTAGTCAAATTCAAAATCATCTGCTGATAAAGAAACCATCCATCAACTTGAAGAGCGGTTGGCACTTGAAGAAAAGAGACGGTCTGCCGCTGAAGAGCATCTACAAGAATTAAGCGACAGTGCCTACACTGCAGGTGAATAAAGCGATAACTATAAAAGGGAATACCTAAATTTGTAGGAAGAAATGACCAACCTCATCACTCAAAACAATAGTCTTATTTAAAAAGTGAGAGCTCTTGAAAGATAAAAGAACGAGTATTATCATGAACTGAAAAGAGTATCTCGAGTTAGTTTTGGAGGATAGGGCTTAAGCAAGAGCAATTTGAAACAAAATAAAGTTAAGGACCAGAGGTGGCGAGACATCTAAGAGCATCTCCGCAAAATACAAATTGAAAACGAGGCTATCCAATCCAACCTAATCATCAATCGCTGATATTCATTTGATAATATAATTGATTATGTCCAATTCTGAACTGTTTCTGCTTCGCAACAAACTACTTAAGAATAGTTTCTCTGAGTTCAAGAAGATACTCCTAGCATAAAAAACACTAGACCCGACCTTGCTCACCAATCTCTTCTTGCTTGTATATGAGAACGAATCTTTGAGGAAAAATGGATTTTAGTATCTTACATTTTTTGCACAGTATCATTTGCTTAAAGTAGATATTCAGTCGATATTGTTCATGTATAAATCACTGACCGTAGAAGATTGCTGGAAGATCTGTGTTTTTGCGGGAAAGCCGATGACATTAGACAGCTTAGCACGATTATGATAAATATTCATGAAGACTTAGAAAGGTATGACTTAGAGAAGTTGATAACTCTCACTTTGGAGGGCAAAAATAGTTCAGATAATACAGTGGCCACCATTAGCGAGTTGTTGAACATTAAAAAATATTTGGCCAATGGTGGATAATTTAAGGTTTCTAATTAATCAACCATGCTAGTCTTGTATGCCCTCCATAAGGATTTATTTTTACCGGCCTTAGAATTGCTAAAAAATAGCATTGGATCACTTGGAAAGGAGTCTGAAGAATTATTTGCACTTTCGGAATGTAAAATCAACAAAAGGGAGAGCGAGAATCTATACAAATTTATTTAGATTTATCTTGAGAAGTCCAAGTGTAATCCTCGCCACATGGATCGAAAGGGAAGAAATTTTATATAGTATTTGGCAAAAGAACATCACAATAATGTGGAATAGATAGTAAAGGAATTCGAGCGCAGTAATTAAAAAATATAGAAACATATACGAAGATCATAAAATAAAGTACGCTCATCGCTTGGTCCCGGCTAAAATGTCAAACAGTATAGTAATTAGCCTCTGCACGTTTCTTCTAAAGAGAAGTTGACAATTAATATTCAAAATATGGATGATGAACTCTCGATTCAACGATAAGCCGGCCGCATCTATGAAAAACATATAAACGAAAAATAAAAGTACTATAGATACTAAAAGAACCAAAGGAAGTAACAACAGTCATCACCAAGAGTGGGGATTATAAAGAGTGATGAGCTGAGATATTATCTTGAAGAAGACATAAACTATTAAGTTAACAAATTACAAGAAGAAAATAAAAGGTGCAGGCCTTATTATAATGAAATTATCAATAAACTTAAAGAAAGACTCTGTGGACCATTAATGATAGATTTGTAAGTATTTGGATCAGTTGAGACTGCTCTCTGTTTGCCCTAATCGGACATTGATATCATCATCCTTCCAAAATAGCCTAATCAGTAAAAATACCCCTTCCAGTTATTATAAAATATACAATAACTTCTCGAAGATATGAATGAATAAATTTTAAGCGTAAAATTAATTAAATCAGCAACTGTTCCCATCATTAAAGTCGTCTGTACTTAAAAGTATCTTGGGAAGAGAATTGATTTTACTTATCGCGATGATAATCATAATGGAATGGAAGCCGTGAAGCTTGTTTGCTCATATAAATGTAACAATAGCCTTATTCAGAAGAATATCCTCAATTATAGTCTCTAATATTTGTCCTTAAAAAATTTATTTATGCATCAAATCTTTCTCAGCCTTATCTCGGCGGATTGAGCAGCTATGGACTCATCCTTATGATTGTGGCTTATATTCAGCAAGAATATAAACTTCACGAAATCTAAAAAAAGCAAGAGCCCTTGAAGACATCTGACCTTCTCATTGGTTTCTTAAAATTTTATGGTTTTAAGATGAACTACATCATGAAGAGTATTGAAATATGTGACAGAAAGAAGTAGTCTGAATGGCAAAAATATACTGGATGTTTGTCGAGATACACTGATCCTACCAATCCCATAATCGTATATTCTTTTACTATTTAGGATTTACAGCCAAAACTTGTGGTTATTGACCCCTTAAACAAAGAAAATAATATTGGTAGGTCCACTCATAAAATTAGGCATATTCAAATGGCTTTTGAAATTGCTTACATTTCAATTCATACCTTCAAGCAATGTGGCAAAAAGAGGAGATGTTAATCTTTCCGTCGCATTGCAAAGTGTCCTGCTGACGTTAGATATGCTGATTAACAGCGCCCTTGCTGTATTCTCAAGAGAATGTTTGCCTGCACATAAAAATTTATCAAGGAATGACTATCACGCAAGTTTCTCAATAGTTTATGTCTTATATGCATCATTCATTCTTTTGAATTTAATTCGATTATACCTAAATATATTTTCATTTACATAATTGGATTAAAATATCTAAGAAAGAAAAATTATTTATAAGAAATCGTATCGCTGAAATTATGTACCCATTTATAAATAGAAGATGGCCTCACAATATTTGTTGCTAAAAATGAAATGAATCAGGTTTAGAGTTTATCTTGATATTTTGCAGTTGTTCAGCAATATATTTGTTTCTGCAAAATAAGAGAAAAGATATAAACATAAAATAAAATGAACCCCTGAACGTATTCTCTACATATCTAAATACATTTGTGAAGGAAAAGATGATTTTATAGTAGAAAAGGAAAAACTATAAGATCTCATTGGGATGTAAATCAAAAATATAGTATAGACGAATAATCGGATTTAAAGATGTTAATATTATCTTACAATAGTCGAAATAATAGCAATAATCTCAAATCTATAATTTTTACAATTCTAAATTTATGCATTTAAGTAACTGATTTCTTGCGATGATCAAATCAATTTCATGACTTCTTTAGCTTTTATATTCAAAAACAACTGTCAAATTGGAAAAGACTTTCTTGATTTCATGAGATGCTTCTCAAATTATAATATGCAAGTCTTATCGAAATTCTAGAAACTACTAGCGTCTGAAATACAATTCCATCACGCAATCATATTAAAATTAATTAAAGATAACAATGTCATCGTTCAAAAGAATCCTTCCTCTGCTCAACCGCATTGTGATTCGCAAGTTAGAACCCCAAACTAAGACCACCTCAGGAATCATCATCAGTAAAGTTGATTCAGCCGCCTCATATGGAGTCGTTATCGAGGCAGGACCTGGCTCCTATGATGTCAATGGCAAGATTACTCCCCTATCCGTCAAAATTGGAGACACCGTGCTTCTACCAGAATTCGGAGGACAGAAAGTGAAGCTTAGCGACCAGGAGTTATTTATCTACAGGGATACTGATATTGTAGCCCGTGTTGAGTGATTGTTGAACAGCTTTATTATAATTTCTGCGACCAACTCATAAACTTCATTTGAGAGGACTTCAATTTCGATCTAGCCTTTCTTTCACTTGTCCAGTCGAAAGAAGAGTGATTATTAAATATATTAGATATGATTATTGATGTAAGTTTTGTAAATCAGCGTAGGTGAGCAATCTGTTCCTCAGTCTTGTGCAGTTTAGTGGCAACCTGTTCAAGTAGGCCCTTCATTGCTTCCTTTCTGTTGAGCATATTCCTTGCTTATTCATCACATTCGATATAGTTCTAGATCTATTTCTGAAGATCCTTGTTCACTCTTTCATATTCAAGAATACTTAACAAGCATTTGTCGATCTCATTGTTCAGAACTTTGTTTTCATTGGCCAAATCGAGATGCTCTTTCCTCAAACTTTACCTTTTGAGAGTTGATTGATCCAATTCGCTTTCACTAGTCCGCACTGATGTCTCCAAATTTTTAAGTTTTCCTGTC
>Ga0302280_1002778_pt1 | contig 13129 bp, 27 predicted proteins | sample III_Fen_E1_1_FD_198771 | JGI IMG/M metagenome (GOLD analysis project Ga0302280, IMG submission 198771) | Peat permafrost microbial communities from Stordalen Mire near Abisko, Sweden - III_Fen_E1_1 | ecosystem: Environmental > Terrestrial > Soil > Wetlands > Permafrost | place: Sweden: Abisko...
GTAATCTTGCTTATTAGTATTATCCTTAAGATCTGGAGAATACCCTACTATGTAGGGTATCATATCTCCATCAATCAGTGCTAGTAGTGCCATCTAAGTCCTCCACTTCTATATCCCTATCTGCTACTGGAGTAAAATGGTGTTCTAAAGCTTCCTGATATCCTTCCCAACTGCTAACACCAGCACTCATTAGAGCATATAGTCTAGCTTCAGATATAAGTAACTGCTTCATTCTCTTCTTAGTAGTAACTAAAGTATTACTCTCCAGCATATCTTTCTTTTAGTACTCTAGACAATTGATTCTCTAAATCCTTTATCCTCTTCACCATAGAAAAGAATAAATCAGCCTTACTAATTGCGTATTCTCCAGTCTTAATAAAGTTCTTCTTAGACTTTCTTGTTTGCCTATGAAGAATAACATCAGCTTTATTAACTGGATCTGCAAAGAAAGTTTGATAGTTAAAAGTACTTGCTGTAGTCTTGCACTGAATGTCAAACGGTAATCTTCCATTCTCCCTCTCATTTGAGTTCATAATATCAACCTTAGCAGCATCCAGGTTTCTGTTCTCTGCTCTTGTGCTAACCACATGTGGAAAGCCTATCTCCTTCAACCTCTTTATTACCTCAAGTTCCCAATTACTTCCAGCAGTTTTATTCCTAGTCCCTGCCATTGGCTATATCATTAAAACGTTCTTTAGTAGTTCCTGGATTAACTAAACCAAGATCTTTCCTACAATCACACTTCTTCTTTTCTTTCTCCATAAAATACATCTGCTCATTATGCTGAGCCATTCTATCTAACTTTTCATTTTCTTTCCTGAGAGTCTCAATCTGAGCCTTCTGCATTTCTACTATATGATTAAGGTCATCCATCCTGTCACTATTAGACATCTTCCTTAAAGAATTTAATTCCTCTAGGCATTCAGAAATAGTAGCTCTTTGATCATTAGGAATGCTTATAGTAGCACTCCTTCCATATCTATCAACGAAGGTAATTAATGTGTTCTCCATACTAAACCATCAGTTTTTTCATCGAACTTTTTACCAAAGATACTTTCAAACACCTTTAGATTATACTTTTCATGTAACCTCCAAGGAAGTTTCATGTGTCTACGGAAGTTATCTTCCTTAGCGCTTAATCCAAGCTGTCCACTAACTCCACTATATCCAATATTGCTTGGTATACTACCTGTATATGTTTCCATTAGCTTTCTACTTTTGTTATTGAATGTACTCTATAATATATCCTATGGTATAATTCTGAAGCAGTACCATCTTTTTTTATCTTTAAAAAAGAGTAGTTAAAGTTATTATATGGACTATTACCTCTAGTAACATATAACTTAGGATCATTATAAGTAATCTTATGTATGATAACTTCTACAGGAGATACAAGATCTGGTTTACTATCATTATAAGATTTATTTTCTATAACACTAACCTTATCACCTACTTTAAAAGATGCATAATTAAGAACTATTTCTTTTTTTATATCCTCTTCTTCCTTCTGTAAAGTATAAATAGTTTCTTTAGCATAAGCAATAGCTTGCTGCTTCATAGATAATAAAGTAATTAACTGATCAAAAGTAGGTTTCTCTTTTATCTTATCCATTATTTTTCTCTTGTTAATAAAAAGTGAGTTGCATTATGTCTTTCAAGATAACTCTTAGCCTCTTCATAATCCCATAGTGTAGTTGTATAAGGTTTCGGTCTTTTAAAGAAGTCATTAATGTCTTCCAGAGAATACTCTCCAGCATGGAAGTAATAACTATAGGCGTTAAAAAGTGTCTCTAGCCATTTAGGTGGAGCTACTACACAGTTAATACAGTTCTTTTCCTTAGAATTTTCTTTAAACCAATCTTTACTTACTCTTTCTTTTAGAGATTCAGGTGCTTTTACTTTAGCTTTTTCTAAATAAGGATAACTAAAACCTATTCCGCTATTCCTATCTATCTGTACCCTACCACTTTCAAAAGCAGTTATAGTATTACCAAATGCCTTTAGTACTATACTACTATCATCTTTCTGTTCCATTATACTTCTGTATTTGTTTCTGGTTCTACTTCACCCTCTTGATGAAAAAGCATTAGCATTTCATCCCAATCTCCAGGTCCTAGTTTATTAGGATATAATTTAGGAAAGACTTTATGACTTTTTATCCAAAAATCATGAAAGGCAGCTAACCTTAAATTTTCACTTTTTATAAATTCTCCTAAAGTTAATTCTTCTCCTATTATCATATTACTGGTAGATCTTTTAAACTGTTAATTTTCTTATATCCAACGTTGAATCTTTCATTATATGGCTGACTTTGTAAAAATGTACATATACCAGCATTATTGCACTCAACAAAGTTAGACATATTATCATCAACATAAATGTCTATATTAGCATCTTTTAGTACTTGTACTTTACTTCCTTCTAATGGGACTGTATAAACAGGAGCAGCAGGAAAGCCATAATTATGTAGCCACTGCTCAGTAACTTCTGTAGATACAGGCCTACTAGTAAAATAACCACTTATCTCAAATGGTATTTCTTTAGGATCTATTAGAGGCTTTAACCCTAAATAGAAGTTATCTAAGGTACCAGCTTCTTTCATCTGCTTAAACCTATCACCTATAAACCTATCAAAAGTCCAAGCTGTAGGATATTCAGGCAAGTTCCACTCCTTAACCCAGGCAGTAGCAAAATCAGCAAGAACACCATCAATATCTACTCCTACTTTAGGAAGGTTAAGATATGTATGTCTTCTATCATCAAATTCTGGAGCTATTTTATAGTAGGATACTAAAGCCATAGCATTCCATGCCATATGGCTAGCATGAAGTAATAAGGTCTCAGGATCAAAGTCTACACCTTTCTCAAACTCAGCTATATGTCTTTTCAATGAAGCTAGAACACTACTCCAGGACATACCTTTCTCCCAATTTCTGGGAGCATATTTCTCAGCACCTTTAGTAAAAACTTTAGCTAATTGTTCAATGGCATAAGGCTCAAGTAAATCATAGCGCAATTTACCTTGATTATATCTTAAACCTTCTTTTGCGTTTACTGCTTCTTTATTAACTTGATCAGACATTCTTCATAGCTTTTTGTTCACCTTCTAAATCCCTTTCAGCCCTTAATTGGTAATTAATGGCAGTAGTTAACTCATCGTTAGTATATCTATCTGGATACCTAATCTTAAGCTTAGCTATATTCATATCAAGTATTTTAGATAAATCATAGTTATACCTACCTAAGTAAAATACCATACCTTCTACCGCTCCTCTTATAGAGGTAGAAAGCATAAGTGTATCTTCACTAAGCATATCTGATATATGGACAAACATTAACCGGCTTAAGTGTTTAATAGATTCATTAGTATTGAACTTAAGATTTACTACTTGAGAAAACCTTATATACCTCTCTATATCTACAGATGCCTTCTCTAGCCTCATAAGATTAACCAAGTACCAAAAGAAGTCTCCAATCTCTTCCATATGATGCAAAGGATCTACTTGGTGTCCAAATAACTCCTTCTTATGTATATCTACTAACTCACCTAGTTCTGTAATTAAACCAGATACTAAATGTACTGTATTTCTTCTTTGCTTAATTGATAGTTCATCTATCTCCAAATCTGGAAATGATCTACTAGCTTCCACTTTATACTCTTCCCAAGTCATTCTTAGCTTTGTAAAATTTAGTGTAATAAATTAGCTGTCCTAGCCAAATAGAGTTTAGTAAACACATTACTATTCCTCCAGTGAAGCTAAGCCATAATAGTAAGTTAGAGTAGAAAAATATATTCCAAAAACCCCAAGAAGTGAATAATACTATAGGAAATATACTTACTCCAGCTACCTTCTTTTGCTTATAAAGATCCCTTATATGTAAGCCTATAGATAGTCCACCTATAAACTCAAATAATCCATTTATTATATCTGGTGTCATTTAACTAGAGACTTAGGCATTTCATCACCAGGTTTAATCCAACGAGTTCTAGAACCAACAGTCATAATAGTGCCTGTTTTATCAATATCTATACACCCATTAGTTTCATCAATTTTTTCAGTGATTATCATCTCCCTGGATAATCTTCCCATCTTTGGGAACTCAACAAACTTCTTTATTTCCTCATCCATTATTTTAGATAAAATAAAAAGCAGGTAGGGCCTTTAACACCTACCTGCTAGCTAAAAACTATTCTTCCCAATTTATTTTTGAACCTAACTCATTTTTGAGTATAGATTGATTTATCAAATTAAAAACTCCACTTCCACGAAATAATCTTTGTCCACCATAAGTATCAGCAGCAGGATGAAGTCCTGTTATAATATCATTACCAGGTTCTACAAATTTTATGAAAGCTTTTGCAACTGCCCCAAGAAATACATATATCATTGGCTTCTTTACTGAGGAAATTGTCTTTATCAATTCCTGCATAAAAAGAGTCCATAATGTTCTATGACTTCCAGGCCTATTTAGCTCAACAGTTAAAGCGCTATTTAATAATAACACTCCTTGCTTCTCCAAGTGAAGAAGATCGCTATTAGCTATAAAATTATACTCATTAAAGTTAGGTACACTTTCCTGAAGTTCTTCCATTATTATCATTAGTGATGGAGACATAGGATAGTTACCTTTGATTTTATTAGCAAATGCTACACCGGTAGCCACTCCTTTTTGATGATAAGGATCCTGCCCAAGGATTACCACTCTACAATCATCAAAAGTACAATACTTAAATGCATTAAAAGCCTGACCTAAATCAGGTGTAAACTCATCTCCAGCATCTTTAGCATTAGCTAACTTAACTAATACTTCATCTAATATCGGAGACTTAAACAATGGGGTCAAAACTGGTACCCAAGACTCATGAACTACCTTCTTTAAAAACTCTACTTTTTGATCAGTTTCTATCACCATCTTTACTTACCACTTACCTAACCTTTTCTGCTCCCTATAGAAAGCTGCTGCTTGTATAGGATTATCCCTAGTAACTGCATGATAATACTTAAAGAAGTAGAATAAATTGGAATACATTCTTCCTCCTTCAGTATTATAATCTATAGTAGGCTTCATAGATCTAGCTTCCTCTTTTAGAAAGTCTACATCTCTTATGAACTCCATTACCTGCCTCTGGAATCTAGAGAGTCTATTTCTCCTCTGATAACTAATTACTAAAGCTGTCGTCATCTATATTTATAGTGTCTAATTTCTTTTCACAAAGATCAATAATATCATACAAAGCTAGCTCATACTCGTCATTATCTAATCCTGCTAAAAGTACTCTAAGTTTTTGTATTACCTCTTCTCTCATAAAGGCATTGGTACTACTATTGGAAGCTGTCCACTATTAAGAACTACTCCACATGAAAGAATAAACTTCTTAGCAAAATTCCTTGCATATGCAAGTGCATAGGCTTTTTCATCAATACCACAACCTACTTGCATACCAAAGATTCTATCTATATTAGACACATTCCACATAATAGAGCTAGCAGTATGTAAATGGCCTTGAACAGTGCTTATACGCCTATTTAAAGCCTTATTAAAGGCTGCTTTCTCTCCACTACTTCCTGTACCATGCAAATATAGAACATGATCTTTAACATGCTCCATTTGAAAATTCCAACCTGGAGTTTCAAATACATCACTATAATTCCTCATCCAGATCTTAGAAATGCCACCAGTAAACATCTTACGGGTTACTATCTCATCATGATTACCTATGCAAACATTAGCTATTGGAAAGGCCTTATACCACTTCTTTAGTCTCCTAATTGCATTCTCTAACTCTTGTCCAGCACCTAATCCATCAGGATCAGTTTCATGATAACTACTATAGTGATTATCAACAACATCACCTATTAGGATTACATTACCACACCGGTATTCTCTTTGCTGCTCTATGCAAAATTCAAGATAACCTTCCCTAGAGAATGGCTCATGAATATCACCAACTATCAATGTATTACTTGGATCAAACTTCACTGTCTTTTGACTCATCTTTTATTTTTAGTCCCCAGTCATTCATTATATCTACTAAGGCCTGTCTTCCATTTAATTTATAAAAATCACTAGGATCCTTTGGTCCTCCTTCTGGAAGCCAGATAGAAGATAAATTATGCTGTTCAACTAATTTCTTAGCTGCCTTTATTCCTGGTACATCATTGTTATAGAAAACAAGAATGTTATCATATCTTTGTTCAAGCTTATTAATTTCCTCAGTAGAGATATTAGCCCCCTCACCGTTTAAAGCAATAGCATTATAACCAAGCGCTTCTAAAGTCATTACATCTTTCATAGAGGATGTAATTATAAGTAGAGTACCTTTATAATTAAGTTGGTCAAATCCTTGGATCTGTCCACTTAGCATATTAGTTCTAAACTTATCAGGCTTATTAGCAAAAGGCCTATAGATCTTATATACACCTTTCCCAAAGGAATAGGCATACATAGGATCACTAAGTGAATATCTATGTACAAAGCCATCACCTATCCATAGAGATGTAGCATGAGATACCTCATACCTCTTAAGTATCTTATCAGTAATTCCAAACTGGTTCCAGTAGTCTAGATCAAACTGAGTAAAATCTTCATGCATAACATCAAAGTGAGTAACTATCTTTTTCTCTTTTTCCATTCTATTTATTTTTGGCCTTTCTATTCTAGGAATTGGTTGGTAATCTAATATATATCCATCATCTAAACCTACTCTAAAGTCACTATTAACCACTCTAAGAGTGTCATAGAAATCTTTAGTTCCTAATCTCAACTGAGCTATATTAAAACAATCACCACCAAAATCTCTATGTGCTTTATCAGAAAAGTATAGTTTCCCATTCTTTTCATAATAGAATACACACCCAGGAGTCTTATCTTGTCTAAGAGGATTTCTATATTTTTCCTTGACATTAACCGGAAAACCTAAGTACCTTTCAAAGATCTCTTCCTGAGATATAAAGTTTAATAGGTTTTCTTTGGTTAATCTCATGTAAAGAAAGTTATAGTTATCTTAACTAAATAGTAAGTGTGATATTGCAACCATAATAGCTAAAAATGCTATAATAGTAATTGGACCCCATATAGGTATAAATACTATCAACCAACTCCAGGCTATAACATTAAATACTTTTAATAATATAAACAATATTGTAAGCAATAACGTCCAAGGAGCACTAAACTCTACTACAACTGTATTTTTATCTTTACTCAGTACTTCTTAAATTTAACTGTATCACCAACATGAAACTTATTCACGGTATCTCTAAAATAAAATGTATTACCACTAGATATGTTCTGATAATCATATGATACTATACTATCCTGTGGATAAGGATCTGCAATATCAGTGATTATAAAAGTATTATCTAATCCTAGTAACTCATTTTTAGATGAACAAGCTCCAATAATTAGTGATACTCCTGCTGCAAAGGTTAATGCTAATACCAGGGCAAGAAATTTGTTATTCATAATACTAATTTTAAGATGAAATAAAAAATACTAGAAGGGCTATTAACCCCTCTAGTACCATGAAAAACCAATTATTAGATTCCAGAAAGCAGATTAGCAACACCTTGTTTATTAGATGTAGTACTAGTTGCTTTTGTAGTCTGTGTATCACTAGCTGCTGCTAATGTATCATACTTCTGTAAAGTAAAAGAGTTTTGGTAATCAGAGTTCCAGGCATAACCCTTTAACTGCTCTTTCAATTTATTTATGTAAGTGCTTCCTCCACGAAGAATTACTTTACCATAAACATCTTGATATAGCTTACCATCTGTAGATTTTACTCCCAGTAGAACACGTACTTTATTATTAGCAAATGTCTTTACAACATTATCTAATTCTTCCAGCTTACCACCAATCAAATCAGATATTGGAGTGTCTAATTTAATCTCACTATCAGCTTTAGTAGTGTCTATATTAGACAAAGCTACCAACAGCTCATACAAAGACTCCTCACCTTTATAAGAAGGCCTAAATGGGGGTTTAAACCATTTGTAGTCTTTAGCTCCATCAGCTGTAAAATCCTCAGCAGCTTTAGCCCAGGCAGTCTTACCTGTATTATTAATGAACTGAGTTTTGATATTATCCTTATCTGTCCTGATGTCATTTTCCAGGAAAATAGAAAGTTTAGTAACAATATCAAGCTCTTTACTCTTCAACCAAACATCTAACCGTATAGTAGCTATATTACTATCGGATTTGCTAATACCCTCATAAATAGGCTCTTTAACATTATCCCTACCTAGTAATTTACCTAATTCTTCTTGAGAAGGATTAATAGCTACTACATTCATATCTGCCAACCCTGTATAAAGTTGACGTTCACTTAACTGCGCTTGTTGACCTTTAACCATTTTGTATTTTCGTAATTATTACTGAACTGTAACCATTTCATTTTCACCTGTATTCACACTAACTGGAACACCATCCACTTTATGCTCATTATCATTAGTATGTAGCATAGAAATAGCTGGAACCTCTTTAATAAGATAAAATGTACCTTGTTCTGCATATTCTTTAGGAACTGCATCACCGGTATAAGCTATTATCTCTAAGTCAGACTCAGTGGTTGGATCAAGATTAAAATCTTTTATCAACGCATTATATAGGGCCTTATTAGCAAAACTGTAACTAGTTCTACCAACAGGAAATCTTTCAGTGTCAAATTCTCCATTATTTACAAATAAGAATCTCATACCATTATCAGTAATAGCGGTAGAAATTGTTTCATTTGAATAAGTAACAGGGAGATCATCTCCACTAGCAACTACTTCACGATTTAGCATCATAGTAGTATAAGCTAGGTCATTAAATTCAATCATTCTCCTACTCATTATACCTCCTTCAGGTTTAAGAGTAATAATCATCTTCCCAGGGTATTTCTCTGGGGAACTCTCTACTACTGATTTCACAGTAGTTCCAAAACTAAATCCTTTTATGCTCATTGTTTTTCGTACTCTTGTATTCTGTTAATAATTGCTTGGTAATCATTTGGTATTTCAGCTTTATCCCACATTTCCATAGGGCTTCTGGCAGTGTTAAAGCCATTATTCTGAGTATCCAAACTATAAATGTTTCCTGTTGGGCCTGATACTACTTTAGTATAATATGTATGGATTACATTTCCATTAATATTAAACTTAGTAGCCATCTTACCTAATACTTTCTTCCTCTCCCTAGTAGAAGTACCACTCTTGAACTCTTCTAACTGCCAAAGCATAAGGATATAGAAAGGCTCACCATTCTTAAGCGCTTTAGCACCCATTTGAATAATGATAGCTTCTAGCTCCTCATAGCTTTTAGGAACAATTAAATTCTTACCTGCTACATACTTACTTTTAGCTCCTGGATAAGATAAAGGCTTTCCATCAACATTTGCATAGATAGTTTCATCAGGATTAAGAGTCCTTGTTCCTACTGTTTTACCAGTACCTTCCCTTCCTAAAACATCAATAATTTCACCTCCAGTAGGATATACAGCATCTTTAGCTACATTTACTAGATGCAAAATCTCTGCACCATAATCACGCCATTCATCATAATCTGCTTTCTTACCAGAGAATAGCAGATCAGTATACAAGTTATCTTGTAACTGATTAACTGTGTCAATAACTAAAACTTTCATTCTATACTTTCTGCTATTTTACTTACCTTACTATAAAGTCTAGTAAGTTTAGCAAGTGTTAAATCTATAACTATGTCATAACTAAGAACTTTATTCTCAATTATACCTTTTTGTATAAAAGCTATATACTCTAGTATACCTATGTAACTTTTTACTGTCTCAGCAACCTCTTCTTTTGTCATATCTGTGTTTCAAGTTCCTTTAAGAAGTTTTTAATTCTTTTCTGATTATTACCTACAATCTCAAATGCTCTTTTAGAAGCAAATGCAGGTCTAAGGTTTAATCCAAGTTCCTCAAAGTCCTTACCTAACTCTGTAAGAAGTTCCTTAGCATTCTGTTGTGTATTCACTAAATCTTTTGTGCTCATTTTATTAGAGTTAGAACCTTTGGTAAAATAATAGCCTTTTGTGGAGCATAGGTTTCCCCATTTTCATAATACCATGCAGTACTACCAAGAACCTCTGTAGCTAATGCAGCCTGTGCTAGTGGAGAAAGAATAGAACTATGAGATAAATAAGCTCTAAGCTCACCTTCAAAACTAAAATCAGAATTAGCTACAGCATGACCAAAATAGTCATGTACTGCTCTAAACTTTAGATTATTTTCCTTAAGATAAGGATGTGGTTTTCCACCAGTATATACACGTAAATGCTTATTAACATTAATGTCATGCAGCATTACTATAGAACTGCCATACTCACCATTGTCAGAGTACTCTATATCAACTAAAGACTCAAGTATCATGTAATGAATATTTGTCTCATTTATAAGAGCATCATAACACTTAGAAACAAGATTATTATAAGCAGTTATACTATTAGTATAATGCCTATAGTCCCATACTATCCTATCCTCCTCATCATTCATGTAATGGAATACTTCTATGCTTTGTAGCCTATCAAAAGTTCTTGCTAACTGTTCTATATAAGTCATTATTCCTTATTTAGCTTTTCAATGAACCTTCCTATCTTCTGCTTATTGGCCTCAATAGCGTCATAGACTTCTTCTTCTATTTGTGGATAAAGATCATTTAAGTCATCTACTATCTCTTTTAAGAAAGAAATGACTTCTTCTTTTAGCTTTTGTTCTTCAGTTTGCATAGTTATATAGTTTTTTTAAAGATTCCACACTCATCATAGTCTATGTTATAGCCCCTACCCCAAATAATATTTTTATACTCTTCATCAGCCTTACTAAATTCTAAGTATACTTTAGGTTCTTGAATAAGACCCCTAAAGAATCCCCCACCTTTATAACAGGACCCTTAGACTCAATAATATCTCTCATTTTGCCTAATTCATCATCAGACATCTCAAATTGTTTTCTTTCCATTAATCAAATAAATAAGGTGAATAATCTTCTCCTATTTCTTTAGCAGTAGGAAGCTCAATAAAATGTCCATTCTCTCCAATAAAGTTGTAGCCATAAGCAACATCATCCACACCATAGCTATTCTTAAGGATAGTAACTGATCTAAACCGGTTTTCCCCTTTAGGAGTTACAAACCTGTCAATCTTATATCCCATATGAGCAAAGTCTTTCAACTTATAAGGATTAAATAATCCCATAGCTACATCACAATCCTCATACATATTACCACTACCTTTAAAATCACTTGGTAAAGGACTTAAATCAGTCTTAGTCCTCCTTATAGTATCTTCAAGGCCCCTATTAAACTGAGAGATATTTAAGGGTGACATCCAATAGGTATCTCTAAGGATCCTACCATATTCACTATGCTTATCTAGATTTTCCTTCTCTGTAAAAACTTTATTATCTCTCCTCTCTTTCTTTAGATTACCAACGTGATCAGTAACTAATTCCACTATTCTATCTTCACTAGAGGGCACATAAAGCTCTGAGTAAGGTGTAAGCTCATATCTCTTACCATAAGCTTCTACAGTGACAATAAAGACCTTATTACCAGTACTGTCTAATCTATAAATATCATCAGAGAAGTAAATCTTATCACCTTTGGTAGACTCTACATATTCACCGGCAACCGCTTTAAAGTAAGTTCCTGTAGCCCAAGCATACTTCACTGCATGATTATAGATACCAGTAGGGTTTTCTGGCCCAGAGATTATCTCCACCACATCTTCCATCTCCTCAAAGTAGTTCCTATAGGTCTTAACAAGATCATAGGTCTCCTGGCTCATTTTGCTCTTTCTGTGCCATCCTAATACTAATGCTACATCTACTATAAGTCCTTTATCCACAAAAATTCTCTCAGTAATCCATTTAGCTATCTTATAGGATTTGCTTCTTTCCATACTTCGGTAAATAATCTTAAGCTTTATATTGCTAGTTTCTTTATTAGCAATATACCATGCATAAGGACTAAGTACATAAGCCTGATCAACAAAGCTAGTCTTACCTGTACCACTCATTCCACCAACAAGAGTATACATCTTCTGCCCAATGGAAAGAATATCATCTAGCTTATTAAAGCCAGTAGGTATCCTAACTGCCTCTCCCCTATAACCTTTATCTATCTCAACTAAAGCCTCGTCAAATAAACTCATTTTTTAATTCTAGAGTATATTAGTAAACAAAGCACTATTAAATATGCAATAGTAAAAGTAGTATAGCTCATAAGTAAGTTCTATTAGTTGTTGGTGTGAAATCATTATTATCTCCTTCCTCTATAGCTTCACAATACTGTGATAATAGTGACTGATTATCTTTAGTTATAAAGTAATCTGCTTGTGGAAAATAAAGATAATTAGTTCTACTAAACTGCTCTAAGGCAGCTTTTGTAGCTTTCATTATAGTATCTTTTCCATACTTGTACTTAGATACAAACTTTTGCATCTTTTCTCTACAGGCTTGTTTATCCCCTCTATAAGCTCTGTAGGTATTAGGATTCTTTCCCTCTGGGAAGAGCATTCTCCATTCATCTACCCAATCCTTTACAGATTGAGATTGTTCTACCTCTTCAATAACTGCTCCTCCCATAACTGCTATAAACTTGTCTCTATCACCTTTGGTGTTAACACCAGGAATAATAAGACCGGCATTTTGTAATACTTTATACTCTGATGGCACTAATCTTAGCAGTAATCTACTATTTTCAGCATCATATTCTGCACTATCAACTTGAAAAATCATAAGAATCTTGGTACTTTAAAGCCATTATCAACATCAGCTAACATAACTACTGGATCAAATAATTCTTTTGATATTGTGGTCATAATAAATCATTATAAAGATATGAGATTAAACTAGGATCAATATTCCTTAACGTAGACTCTAACCATTGCTTCTCAATAGTATCCACAAAGCAGAAGATATAAATGTCTGCTATCTTTCCTTCTTCCCATCTAATAACTCTACCTAATCTTTGAATAAGGTCTCTCTCAGTCATAAAGTAGGACATCACTATCATAGCGTTAAGGTTAGTTAAGTTAACACCCTGCTTAAGCATTTTAAAGCTACCAAGATCATTAATATCTCCTTTCTGAAACATGTCAAAGAATAACTTATTAGCTATTTTTCTTTCCT
>Ga0302280_1002779_pt1 | contig 13128 bp, 7 predicted proteins | sample III_Fen_E1_1_FD_198771 | JGI IMG/M metagenome (GOLD analysis project Ga0302280, IMG submission 198771) | Peat permafrost microbial communities from Stordalen Mire near Abisko, Sweden - III_Fen_E1_1 | ecosystem: Environmental > Terrestrial > Soil > Wetlands > Permafrost | place: Sweden: Abisko...
GAAATTACAGACGTGCTGAATATCGGCATAGCCTACAATGACAACGGGCCTTCACGTGGAGTATCCAATAATATTTGGATAGGCCAGCACTGCGATAACTGGGGCAAAAATTTTATCACCGGCGCTGATTATAAACACGCTGACTGCAATGGTGATGGAGTAGTAGACAGTTCCGATTTGGTTGCTGTAAGCATCAACTGGGGTGATACGCATAAGAAAACGGGTAATATATCAGCGGGCAACCCTTCCGACCCGCCATTTAATGTCATGTTTATCAAAGACAGTTTTCGAGCAGGGGATACCGCCAGGGCTAATCTTATATTGGGCACGGCAGCTAAGCCGCTGAAAAACGCTTACGGGTTTGCAGCAGCATACAGTTATGATAAGAGGTACATTGATAGCAGTGTGATGGTTACTTTTACTTTATCCTGGCTTGGAGCACCTGGCAAAAACCTTATAAGTTTTGTGAAAAATGATACTGCTAACGGTATACTTTATTTTGCTGCCACACGCACTGACCATATAAATATTTCCGGCTATGGCAATGTTGGTACGCTTTCTATTGTGCTGCCTGATAATCTTTCCGGCAAAAAAGCTATCTATGAAAACGTAAAAATTACACCGGTATTATTGAAGCTTATTTCTTATGACGAAACGAATATACCTCTTTATATCCCGGAAGATTCGTTTATTGCCTACGAAGGCGCTACAGGCCTGCAGCCCGTTTACAACAATAATAAATACAGTATAAAATTGTATCCATCGCCTGCTTCAGATGCGATACATATCGATGCCGGAAATATGCAAATTGAAAGTATAACGATTACAGATATTACCGGTAAGGAAATGTACCGGAGTACGGCAAATACTCATCAGGCAACTATTGACATAAGCCTTTTTTCACAAGGAATATATATTTTATCTGCGCAGCTAAAAGATGGGGACTTTATTGGGAAATTTATCAAATCTAATTAATTTCAATATATCAAAACACTTCTGTAAAGAAAGCCGCTCCGGATTTCCAGAGCGGCTTTTTATTTTGAGAATTATGTAAAAAATACCCTTTGCACCGTCCAAAATGCTGCAACCAGTGCAATAATAATCGAAACCGGAAATACTATCCTGCGCCGGTACCAGGTCATTTTACCAAACCATTTTCCAACCAGGAAATAAGCCAATAAAATGATAGTGACCTGTCCTAACTCTACTCCTAAATTAAACATAACCAAACCTGTGGCGAATGAAGACCTTGGTAAGCCTAAGTCTGTTAATGCACTTGCGAAGCCCATTCCATGTACCAATCCAAAAAAGAATACTATTACTATTCGCCAGGGTTTTAACTGGCTTGTGATCATGTTTTCCAGAGCCACAAATACTATGGATAAAGCAATAATGGGTTCAATAATAGAACTGGGGGGCGTTATTATTTTATACATGGCAAGCCCAAGTGTGATAGAATGCGCCACAGTAAACGCCGTAGCTTGTGTAATAACAGGCTTTAGCTTAGGGTTAAGAAAAAATAAGCTTAATACGAATAGTATATGGTCAAGCCCCAATGGAATAATATGCGTGTATCCAAGTTTCAGGTAAGTAAAGGCAATATCTGTACTTGAAAGCTTCGCAAGATCATAGTTCAGTACATGCCCATAAGAACAAACCGGGGCAAGTAAAGCTACAAATATTATAAAAAGGGCAGGGGTTAAATTCTTTTTCATCTTATTTCATTGTAAGGTAACCTTTCCCTTCACTAAGTAAATCAGAAGACAAATACGGATCAATAGAAGTAGCTTTATTCAATAAAGCGGTGCCATTTTCCTTATCCCCTGCTTTTATCTTTATCAGCCCTGCCTGGTAAAGCAGCGTTGGATTTTGCGAATTCGTTTTCATTGCCTGCTGAATGTATTTATTGGCATCAGCATATTTATTGTTTTTATAGGCGGTCCATGCCATCATTTCATCTACATCAATATTATTTGGACGAATTTTATATTCTGCTTCGGCTCTTTCCAAAGCCTTATCATTCTGTCCTGTTTTCAGGTAGGCGTATGCAAGTTCCTTATTTGCATTATGGCCTATATCGTCTGCCCCACCGCTCATTTCTTCAGAGTTTTCTAGCATTTTAACTACAATTTCGGCATTTTCTTCTGCTTTAGCAGTGTTGCCGGTAAGCCGGTAGAGGTCAGTTAAGGCATCAAAAAATGAGAAGTCGGCTACAATGTTTTTTGCCTTGTTAAAATCTTCAATAGCAGCAGTATAATTTTTTTTTGCCATTTCTACCCGTCCCATTCCTGCTATTGCAAAAGCATAATCAGGCCTTTCCGCAAGGGCTATTTGGTATTCTGTTTTTGCGCTGTCTATGTTGCCAATGTTTTCATACAGGTGGCCAGCTTTTTCGAGGGACCATGCTGTTTGTTCCATGCCAGGCATACCTGCCTGCACAGCCATCCTCATAGCATCTATAGCGCCAGGTACCTGCCCGTATATTTCTCTTAAATAAGATACCCGTGCATAGGAGTTCATACTTGGTTTTATCAAATTCATCTGGTCAGCCATTTTTACAGCCATATCATAGTCACCCATTTCTACATTTGCATCGCAGAGCAGGCCATATACAAAAGACTCATAAGGATTTATATTCCTTGCTCTTTCAGCAATATCCCTTGCTTCAGCAAAACGGTGGGCATTCAGGTAAACTAAAGATTTATATATAAGCGCTTCAAAATTATCCGGTTCTTTTTTCAGTATCCGGTTTACTACGCGCAGTGTTGCTTTGTTATAATAAGAATAGTCGCCTGTTATTCTGCCTTCTTCTACATAAATATTGGCAAGCGCTATTTCAGATTTTGTATCATCAGGTTTTTCAGCTATTTTCTTTATTAGTTCCAGGGCTTTTGCCTGGGTTGCAGGCCATTCTTTCAAGGCTGCCAGTGCGCTGGTCCTTTCTTTTAAAGGCAAAAGACCTTTATCATCTTTTTTGAATATTACTATTGCTGATACCAGCCCTGCAAAAACTATCATCAGGGCTATGTAAAGTATTTTTTTATTTTTCATTGCTTCATTTTTTTTAATGTGTTTGTACTTCTGTTTGGATTTTAATAAAGCGGGCATGCATGTTATCATGCCCGCTTCATCATTTAATAAAATTTAATTGTGGATCAATTTTAGTGTCTGCACATTTATATCATCCACGCTTGCAACGGCAATATATGTACCTGCGGCATGCTCTGCAGCATTCCATTGCAGTTCATAGTCGCCTGCTTGTTCGTTCTCATCTATAACGGTGCTCATCAGCTTTCCGGAGATGCTGTATACTTTCAGCATTACATGGCCTGAAAAGGCAACATGTATCTTAAAAGTAGTAGTAGCGCTGAAAGGATTGGGATAATTGGAAATTAACACTTGCGGTGGGGCAATATTAAGTGATGCGATCCCTGTGGCTACATTTATTTCGCTTCCGGAATATGGAGTACCCCTAAAGCCTCTCCATGGTATCTGTACATAAGGGAAAGAAGTTTGGAAAGTAGTGTCATTATGGGTAGGCCCTGCTATAAATTTAAGGTTATTCCCTAATTGTGTAGTAACAGGTGATTTTGTGGTGTCAGTAAAGTCATCATACCATACGCCTATGGCAGCCAATACAATACCGCCTACGGCTTGTAATTCGATTCTGGTAACATCATCTTCAAGCCTGCGCCCATTAGGGAAGCCGTCCATATTTGGGATAAATTGAAGATTTGCAGATTTACTAAACCTTGCATCCGTCAAACCTAAAACAGCTGCCCAGATTAGGCCTTCAGAACTAAAATCCTTTGAAGTCCTTGAAGTTACAGGTACAGCCATGTTCAGGCGGAGCATATCGCCCAAAGTTGGAAGGAAATTGTTTATAAAAGGTTTACCTGGGGCAAGCGGATCACTAAAAGGTTTTCCGGTTGCAAGTTGATAAGGAGCCTCGTTAGGCACTCCAGTATAGAAAATAGGGAGTATATCCACTGCACGCGGGCTGTGGTTATTTGGCAATAATATATTTCCGAATTGAGCAGTATCGAGTGCCGTGCCTTTTAATAAAGCAGTTCCTTTAAGAGGGAACAAACCCCTTGCGCCATTTCTGAAATTTAAGTTTAGCCCTAAATCAGCCAGACCCTTTTCCTGAATTCTCAAAAGGCTTAAACCGGGAACTGCTGATCCATAAGCTGAATCATCCATATAAAGGGCCAGCTCAGGGTTTTCAAAATAGGATGCAAACTGAAGATCGCTATCAGGTGTCATAGCGTTCCAATGATCTTTCATTCCTACAGGAATGATTGCTTCGTTAGTAAGTGGCATCCCCAGCCGGGAAACCTGCACATAATTTCCAGAAGTACTTACACCCCCACTTGTATTGAATGTGGTGATGGCAGGTCGTGATGCGCTAGCCCAAACACCTATAACGAAATTTGGGTCAAGTATACTGGTTGCCTTTGCAGTAGTATAACCATTCTTTTGAAGGGTAGAGATTGGTATTTTTAATGCAATAGTATGTGTATTGTAATGATACAACCCATCTCGGTAACCTGTTTGGCGCACTGCACCAAGGTCAAAAATACCGCCAAGGTCAACAAAGAATGGATCATCTATAGGGCCGGCAAAAACCTCCTCACCTCCAGAACCGTTTGCCGAAACAATAGCATTTTGCATCAGTTTAACATAGCTGGTGCCAAGACCAATGCCCGGGCTGTCAATAGACCTTGGGCCAATATTTGGCGGAGGTACTATGCCACCCGTGACAATTGTCGACCATGTAGAACCATTGTCCGTGCTTTTTTGGCAGGTATATGTAGTTTTAAGGTTTTGTTTGCCGAGGCGGATGTTGAAAAATGTAGTAGGGTCTTCATTGGTAATGCTAAAAGTAAAACGGTAAATAATAGTATTACCTGGATTAGATGCATCATTCACGATATGTATATCGTAGTAAACATTCTGGCCAAATGTATACCAGTTAGGGCCGCCTTCAGCCTTTTCAAATGGTATATAGTTGGCTATAATGGTTATCGTACTTGTATCATCCGGGCTGCGGAAAGCATACAAATCTGTATTATCCGCCTGCGGATCCATTGATATCAGGGGCGCCTCGCGGTGGCTCGAAGCCAAAGCGTTATTTGTATAACCCAACACAGAGAAGCATATGGCCAGCGCCGCGATAAAAGTTTTTGAAATTTTATTTTTTAAGATATTCATTGCTGTCTTTTTTTAATTTGTTTTTAATTTTTTATCTCGCTAACGTATAGTCATATCCTCTCCAGGGCTGCTGCTCGTAAGGGAAACTGGTCTGAAAGGTTGTATCATTCTGTGTAGGCCCTGCGGTAAAACTAATTACTGATACCAACTGCGCTGTAACAGGTGAAGAGGTTACGCCCGGAGTGTAATCATCATACCATAGCCCTATGGCAGCCAATACACCACCACTCACAGCTTGTAACTCGATACTTGTAACATCATCTTCCAGCCTTCTGCCATTAGGGAAGCCATCCATATTAGGAATAGCCTGCAGGTTGGCTGTTGTGTTAAAGCGTGAGTCGGTAAGCCCAAGCACCGCCGCATGTATCAAGCCTTCAGAACTAAAATCCGCGGAGTTTCTTGGTGTTACAGGAACTGCCATATTCAAACGCAGCTCATCACAAAGAGATGGCAGGAAATTGTTTATGAAAGGTTTACCTGCAGCAAGCGGGCTCCCCCCGGCTTTTCCTGTAGCCAACTGATATGGGGCAAGGTTAGGAACGCCCGTGTAGAAAATCGGAAGTATATCTACAGATCTGGGACTATGATTATTTGGTAACAATATGGTGCCATACGCTGAATTATCAAGGGCGGTACCTTTTACAGCCGATGACCCGCTCAAACTATATAAACCTGCTTTGCCATTTCCAAAGTCGTAGGAACCCAATGATTTATGCTGTATACGGAGTGCATAGAGACCAGGAACGGCCTTGCCATACCAATTGTCATCCATATATAAAGCTAATTCCGGATTTTCAAAATACTTTACAAATGCGCTGTCGCCTGTGTACGGATTGGCAGCATTCCACTGGTCTTTTTTACCAACGGGTATAATAGCTTCATTGGTGAGCGGCATACCCAGGCGGGAAACTTGCACCCATGAACCTGTACTGGTAGAGGCTGAGCCACTTGCGCTAAATGTGCGCACTGCCTGGCGTGAAGCGCTTGCCCATACACCAATAACGAAATTAGGATCCAATATGCTTGTAGCCTTATCTACGCCATAGCCGCTTTTTTGTAGCGTGCTGATAGGGATTTTTAGGGCTATGGTGTGCACATTGTATTTAGCACAGCCATCTTTTGGCGGATTAGTAGAATTTCCTTTAGGGCGGAAACTTCCGAGGTCAAAAGTACCGGCCAGATCTACAAAGAACGGGTCATCTACCGGGCCTGCAAATACTTTTTCACCCGTAGATGCAGTGCTAATAGCATTTGCCATTAAGGTAGCATAAGTAGTTCCCAAACCTACAGAAGAGTCTATAGAGCGGGGCCCGATATTCGGCGGCGGCACTATGCCCCCACTTACTATCGTTGTAAATGTACTTCCACCATCTGTACTTCTTTCGCAGATATAGGTGGTTTTCAGGTTTTGCTTTCCCAACCGGATGTTGAAGAAAGTTGTTGGGTCCTGGTCAGTCTGTGAAAAAGTGAAGCGATAGACAATTTCATCACCTGATTTGGTGGCGTCATTATCAATGTGTATCTCATAACGTACATTAGTGCCAAACGTGTACCAATTTGGGCCACCTTCCGGCGACTCAAAAGGGATGTAATTTGCAATAATGGTTATAGTGTTCGTGTCGTCCGGACTGCGGAATGCATACAAATCTGTATTATCCGCCTGCGGATCCATTGCGATTAAAGGCGCTTCCCGGTGGCTGGAGGCCTTTAATACGCCGGGAGCCATGCTGATGATTAGCAGCAATGCCCCGGCGAGTTTTACCATTCTGTTTGACTTTCGTTTCATATTATATAAATTTAGTTAATGAGTTATCCGGATTTATTTTGATTACATACGGTTTATACCTTCCAGCGGATTTTAGAATACCTGATTTTGTTAAAAGAAATAGCTCACTGTTCCTTTTAGTGAGAAAGGCGTACCTGCCGTAAAATCAATGTCTTCCACTGGGGAAGTTTCGCCTTTGAGCTGGCTTACGGTATCAAATTGCGCCTCCTTCCATTTGGTGTTCAACAAATTTTCTATTGCTATCCCAATCTGATATCTTTTATAAGTATAATTAGCTACTGCATCCATGATAAAATAGCCGGTAGCAGTAAGGGTGTTTTGCGGGTTGGCAGGCCTATTGCTCATGTAGCGGTATCTGAGTCCTCCACTAAAACCTTTCGTGCCTTTATAGCTGATACCTGCCACACTTGTAAAAATGGGTGCCAAAGCGATCCTGTTGCTCTCTGATGGAGAATCAATATATCTGCCATAATTATAGTTTGCATCAAGGTCAAAATATATGTGCTGAAAGGGTTCATACCTTATCCCAAAATCTACACCTTCCCTTCTTGTTCTGCCGCTTGGTACAACGTTGGCATCATCACCGTTATATGTTAGCTCACTTTGCAGGTCAAGTCGCCAGAGAGCTGCATTAATGACCATGTTATCGTCTATTTTTAATAATGTCCCTACTTCAGCTCCATAAGCCCGTGGCAGGGTTTGGGCTACCTGGTCTGTAACTACCACCCGTGCATCGTTTGAGTGGAAACCAATCCCTGATTTCAGGTATAGTTGCACTTCAGGGTTTACATTATAATAAAAATTAAGCTTGGGGCTAAGTATTGGTTTGGCAAGGCGCCCGGAAGCAGTATCATATATGATATCCTGGTAATTAAATACAAAATAATCTAAACGAAGTCCGGCGTTTACGCGCAGCTTGCTTGTAATATCATAATTCTCATTTACATAGGCATTCAGATTTGCCTGGTGAAGGGTTCCATAGTTGAAGGTGTCTAATAATATCCTATGCATTGCATGAATAAGGCCTGTTTTGCCTACGTCGTATCTGCCGCCAATACTGAAATCGGAATAAAGGTTTTTCCCAAATAATTTGCTTTGATTTTGATATGTGCTTTGGTAACCATAAATATTTCTATGGTCTACCTGGTTTATCTCATCGCCATGCATAGTATCTTTTAGATAAAAAGTAAAATCGGAAAAAAGCGAAAAATTATAACGTGAATAATAAGCCTGGTTTTTCCAGCTGTTGCCTGCATCAAACTGGTGAACAAGGGTTACATTTACGTTAGTTCGGCTTGTGTATCCCCCTTCTGATGGGTCCATGCTTCCATAACAGTCAGTGAGGCCTTCATTTACGGCGCGTAGTGGAATCTGCCCGGAGGCATCCCATATACTGTTAAAGCGCGAAGCAATAATAGAAAGAGTGGTATTATTGCTTAAAAGACCGTAGTACTTACTGAAAAAATTAAAGCGGTTAAAATGTTGTGGATGGTCGAAATACCCATCAGTGTACCTGTACTCTGAGGCTATATATAAACTTTCTTTTTGCTTACTTAATAAGTGCCTGTTTTCTCCAAGCAGATTGAACATACCTAATGCGCGGTAAGTATGGAACATGCCGTATTCAAGTTTTACCTGGTTTTGATCAAGAAAATTAAATGTTTTGAATTCACCAGCCCCTGCCGTAGCGAAGTCGCCATATTGTGCGCTGTAAGGGCCTTTATTTACATCCAGTTCGTTTATAGTTTCGGGGATAAGGAAGTGCATATCTGCAAAACCTTGTCCGTGCGCATGGCTTACCATATTTACTGGCATACCATCTGTCCAGACAGCGAAATCTGTCCCATGGTCCGCATCGAAGCCCCTCAGGAATATCTGCTCTGCTTTACCACCCCCGGCATGCTGCGCGATGAATAAACCAGGCACCATTCTTAACAAGTCCTGGGCGGAGTTTACTGGGCGTAGCCCCATATCTATCTGGTTGATAACGCTTGTATTGCTTAGAGAATTGTTGCCCTGCCCTGCGCTTACAGTTACCTCTTTAAGGTTTAAAATGCCATAGTCCATACCTATGGAAAGGACAACCATGCCATTGTTTTTGATCTCAGTTTTACAGGCCTGTTTTTTGTAGCCCACACAAGAAAAATAGACGGTATATTTTCCATCGGGCAGGCCTTTGATACTATACTTTCCTAAAGAATCTGTAACCGTCCACTTATTTATTTCAGGAATAGTTACACTTACATTTTTTAGTTTGTTTTCATAGGCCTTGTTATAGATCACGCCTGAGATCTCGCCGTTTTGGGCTATTGCCATATACCCCGATAAAAAGGTTAAGACAAAACTTAGAATAGCTTTTAGTGAAAATGGTTTCATGACTTTTTACTTCTTTTTAGCTACATACGAGGCGCGATGTAAAATGGATTTAGAAGAGGTTTGGCTTTTATTTCCCTTTTATAAAAAACTGATAAATGTCATGTTTTCGGTTGACTACTATCATTTTTTCCGGGGGTATCGTGAAAGAAATTTGCCACGTGAACAAATAAACCGGGGGATTGGAAAAGCAAGTTATAAAATGTTACCATTGTGGGGATGAATGCCGGAGGGTATTGAGGTGGGAGGAACATGATTTTTGCTGTGAGGGATGCAGAACTGTTTATGAGATATTGCAGCAAACTCAACTCTGTGGATATTACGAATTGGATAAGGCGCCCGGGCGGGCGCCGGCATCCTTTAATCATGAAAAATGGGCCTTCCTTGATAATAGTGATATAGCAAAATCTCTTTTGCAGTTTCAAAGTGATAAATTGTCAATAATAAACCTCAATATTCCAGGGATGCATTGTGTCTCATGCATTTACCTTCTTGAAAACCTTCATAAAATTCAAAAGGGCATAGTTTGCTCGGAAGTGAATTTTGTAAAGAAGGATTTACTCATAAAATACAACCCACATGAAATAAGCCTTCGCAAAATAGTGGAAACACTTTGCGCCATAGGGTATGTGCCAACAATAAACTTAAAAGACGCCGAAAACAAATTAGTTAAAAAGAGCAATCATACTCTTATCTATAAAATTGGCATCGCTGGTTTTTGTTTTGCCAATATCATGGCATTGAGCCTGCCGGAATATTTTGATGGCATGGCCGTATTGACCAGGCAGTTCACAATTATTTTCAGGTATTTGGGGGCAATACTGGCTTTGCCGGTAATACTTTATAGTGCTCAGGACTATTTTATTTCTGCATGGCAATCTATAAGGGTCCGGCGCATAAGTATGGATTTCATTATTGCAGTGGGTTTAGCGGGGCTTGTTATTCAAAGTTATTATGACGTTTTAAGCGGACGTGGTTCGGGATATTTTGATTCGCTTACAGGCCTTGTTTTCTTTTTGCTCATTAGCCGCTTCATACAGCAGCGAACATTCAATGCATTGTCTTTTGACAGGGATTATAAATCATATTTCCCATTGGCAGCCACTCGTTTGGTAAATAATAAGGAAGAGAGTATCAATATAAATAATCTAAACCCCGGCGACCATATCTTACTTCGCCACGAAGAATTGATACCTGCTGACAGCCTGCTGCTTTCTGATGCAGCTTATATAGATTATTCATTTGTAACCGGAGAAAGTGAACCTCAGAAACGCGAATCCGGGAATTTAATATATGCTGGTGGCCGGAATAAAGGCCAAAGCATAGAACTGATAGTTAGTCAGAAAGTATCGCATAGCTATCTTACTAAACTTTGGAATTCTGATGCTTTCCGCAAAAAATCAGCTAAAAGTATGGGTCAATGGGCTGACCAGATTGCGGTTTATTTTACCATTGCCATTCTTGTTATAGCATCAGCTACTGCAGTTTACTGGTGGGTATATAACCCCTCCATTATTATGAAGGCAGTAACTTCGGTTCTGATTATTGCGTGTCCATGCGTGCTGGCACTCACTATACCGTATACATTTGGAGCAGTATTAAGGGTCTTCGGCAGGAACGGGTTATATTTAAAAAATGCAACCTCTACCGAACAGCTTGCAGATATTGATACGATAGTATTCGATAAAACCGGCACGCTTACTTCTGACAATGATTTTGAAATAAAGTGGGAAGATGGTAAGCCGGGGGAATATGAGCAGCAATTGCTGTCGTCTCTTATAGCCCAATCTCTTCATCCCGTGAGCCGCCAGCTTAGAAAAGAAATATCTATTGATGAAATAAAGTTCCCAATTATAAACTGGGAAGAAACCGTGGGCAGCGGGGTATCTGCCACTATTGATGGAAATGATGTGAAACTCGGGAAATATTTATTTATAAACCCTGAAAACGCACAAGAAGCGGAAAATGATGATACCTATATCGGGATCAATGGTGAATTGCATAGTAGGTTTAGCATAAAGCATAACCTGAGAAAAGACGCAGGCGAAACGGTTAAAAAATTAAAATCGGCTTTCAATACTTTCCTGCTTACTGGTGATGGTGAGCGTGATAAGGAAGAATTGTTCAAATATTTTACTTCTTCTGAAATGCGTTTCCGCCAAAGCCCGCATGATAAACTGGAATTCATAGCCAATGAAAAAGCCAATGGGCATAAAATAATGATGATTGGCGATGGCATCAATGATGCCGGGGCTTTAAAAGAAAGCAATTTCGGAATTACTATAACGGATGATATCAATGCATTTACGCCAGCATCCGATGCGATACTTGATGCCAACCAACTGGCAAAATTGCCACGTTTCGCAGCCATGGCAAAAAGTGTAAAGACAATAATATTGGGAGCATTTATATTTTCAGCTATGTATAACTGCATAGGCTTGAGTTTCGCTGTGCGTGGCGTATTGCATCCATGGATCGCGGCAATATTAATGCCAGTAAGTTCTATTACTGTAGTCCTTTATAGTCAGTTAGCTGTGAATTTAACTGCAAAAAAATACAAATTATAACATGGAAATCATCTTAGCTCTAATATGCATCAGTGTGGTAATAGCAGGGACTTTTCTCGTGGCTTTCCTTCTAAGCGTAAAAAACGGGCAATATGACGACCTGGAGACACCTGCGATAAGAATGCTTTTTGACAACAACGAAAAAACAGAAATAGAAAAAGAAAAAAATGGAAACACCGGAAACTAAAAATGATGCAGGGGTTAATGCGCCTGCTGCACCAGTCGCTGCGGTAGGTAACCCGCCGGGCGCAAAACTTGAAAAGTTTTTTTATGACAACCGTATTGTTAGCTATTTCGCCATAGCATCAGTAACATGGGGGGTTATATCATTGCTCGTTGGTTTAGTAATAGCCATGGAGCTATTTTGGCCTACCATGAATATGAATATTCCATGGCTGACCTTTGGCCGTCTCCGGGCATTGCATACCAATGGGGCTATTTTTGCTTTCATAGGTAATATCATGTTCATGGGCGTGTACTATTCTCTTCAGCGGCTCTGTAAAACCCGGATGTTTAGCGATACCTTGAGTAAGATACATTTTTGGGGATGGCAATTGATCATTCTTTCAGCCGTCTTTACATTACCATTAGGCATTACGTCTTCAAAAGAATATGCTGAGCTCGAGTGGCCAATTGATATCATGATAGCTGTAGTATGGGTTATTTTTGGCATCAATTTCTTTGGTACAATAGTCCGCAGGCGGGTAAAGCACTTATATGTAGCTATATGGTTTTATATAGCATCAGTTATTACTATTGCCATATTACACATTGTTAACTCAATGGAAATACCTGTGAGTATGTGGAAGAGCTACTCTATGTATGCAGGGGTACAGGATGCACTGGTGCAGTGGTGGTATGGTCATAATGCTGTTGCATTCTTTCTTACAACGCCATTTTTAGGCCTGATGTATTACTTTTTGCCAAAGGCAGCCAACAGGCCTGTATATTCTTACAGGTTATCTATAGTTCACTTCTGGTCGCTTATATTCTTATATATCTGGGCAGGTCCGCACCACCTGCTTTATACTGCACTTCCAGATTGGGCACAGAGCCTGGGTACTGCATTTTCCATTATGCTTATCGCTCCTTCCTGGGGTGGTATGATAAATGGCCTTCTCACCCTTCGTGGCGCATGGGATAAAGTGCGTACCGATCCTATTTTGAAATTTATGGTAGTTGCCATCA
>Ga0302280_1002781_pt1 | contig 13126 bp, 13 predicted proteins | sample III_Fen_E1_1_FD_198771 | JGI IMG/M metagenome (GOLD analysis project Ga0302280, IMG submission 198771) | Peat permafrost microbial communities from Stordalen Mire near Abisko, Sweden - III_Fen_E1_1 | ecosystem: Environmental > Terrestrial > Soil > Wetlands > Permafrost | place: Sweden: Abisko...
CCGTCGTTGCCGCCGGCCATTTGCAGCACCACAAGAATCGTCCCGTCCTTGCCGGAGACAATCTGTGTGGCTGAATCCGCCGCCTCGGTGTGGAGCGCGGTCAGCGTGTTGGCGAGAAATGCCGGAACCGTCCAGGACAGCGCGCTGCCGAGGACAGTTGTGCGCAAAAATTCGCGGCGCGTCTGGAGTGTGATTTCATTTTTCATAGTGATGAGTGATAAGTTATGAGTGGCGAGTTGAAGGGCTTTGACACGTAATAGCGCGGCGCAGACCGTTCAACATCCGCCGCAACTCGGCGATGGAATCCAGACAGGGTCTGGCCTTTTCTGATGTCAGAAAAGTCAGTTCGACGGCAATCGTCATCTGTGTGTCGAGTTCGGCAAGCGAACCTTCGGCATAAGAAATGAACTGGGCAAACTCACCCGTTGTATTGCGCGCCTGTCCTTCGGCGATGTTTGAAGGAACGGAAACCGTTGCGCGCCGCATCTGTGAAATAAGACCGAATTTTTCTTCAGATGGAAATTGAACCGTGAGTTTGTATATCTCCTTTGCCAACGCCACGCCCTTTTGCCACACAAGCAAATCACGATAGCTTTGAGCTCCGATCTTCCGGCTGACACCCGCTCTATTTGAAATCTCATCGCTCATAACTTATCACTCATCACTCGTTACCGCCTTCACGTTACTTGATATTCGGGCGTGGACATGACGAGCCGGATGGCCGTCAAAATATCCGAGTCCGTTAATTGTTCCTTTGAATTGAGAAAATCGTTCAACGCCTTTTCCTGGTCGCCGTTGAGCGTCGTCTGCAACAGCCGGTGTTGCAGCGAGGCGACCAGGTCGTCCTTGTTGGCCCGTTCTTCCGGCGTGAGTATTTTATCCAGGTTCACGCCGCCCATGCGGACGCGCTGCAAAACCTTCATCGCCTTTTCGCCGCCCGCACCGCCGGGCTTCTTCGCAAAATCATTTGCAGTCAATGCCGGAAGCGTGCCCTGCACCAGCGACTCGGCGTCGTTGTAGCGGGTCAGCAGCGTGTTCGTTGTGATCCAGGTGATGCCGCCGTCCCAGCCCTTGACGTTCGGCGGCGCGAACAAATCCTGCCCGAGCTGGCGCAGCATCCCATAGCTGACGAGCGTCGGCGGCAGATCGCATTCCAGCATCCGCACGCTGCCGATTAGCCATTGCACCGGGCTTTTCACCTCGTTGCGCACGATGTCGTCTCCGTAAAATTCCTCGCTGCGGAACATCACGCGGAGGAACGGCTTGAAATTATTTCCGTTTTGCCGGAAAACGGCGGCAAGCGCGTCGTTCAATTTGTCGGTCGGCGGCTGCCCGGCAAAATAATTCCACAGCTTCGCCGTGATGAAACGCGCTGCCTGCGGCTGCGCCACGATCTGCGCTATCACGTCGTCCCCGTCCAGGTTTCCCGTGAGCCCCAGAAAAGTCTTGATGCCCACATCGTGCAGGCCCGGACGGTAAACATATCTTTGATCCAGCCGGTCCAGCGACCAGCCCGTCAACGCCCGCGCGCCTTCCGTGATGTCGTGCTCGGTGTAATGGCCTTCGCCCAGCGCAAACAATTCCATCACCTCGCGCGCAAAGTTTTCGTTTGGATGCTGCTTCTGGCTTTGCGCCTGGTCGAGCCAGATGAGCATTGCCGGGTCCTTGCCCGCCTCGATCAGCAGCCGCAGCCAGTTGTCCGTGGCCAGCCGGCGGAACAGCTCGTTCTGCCGCCACATATAATATGCGTCGCGGACTTTTTCCACGCTCGTCGCAAAATGTCCGTGCCAGAACAGGGTCATCTTCTCCTGAAACGGCCTCGGCCCGTGCGCCATGCGCTGCAGCCACCAGCCCCGCAATTCCAGCATCTGAAGCTGCTGAAGCTGCTGCTGCTCCTTCTGCAATGCCTTCTTCTGATCCGGCGTGCCCGTCTGGTTCAGGTCGCGGATCTGCGCCTGCCGCGCCGGGTCGGGCTTCGCCCAGTCGGGATTGAGCCACGGATCGTGAATTTTCTCGTAATCTATCAGGGAAGATATCGCCTGGTCATGGCCAAGGTCGGCCAGATTCTGGATGTCGTCCGGCGTTCCGCCGAATCCCGCGCGGTTCAACAAATGCGCGGCGGACTCAAGATGCCAGCCATCATTTGAAAGCGGTTTTAACATACTTCATTGGACGCAAAACTAATCGCACAAGTTTCATCAACCGCAAACAGATTAATGCATAAGATTACCATTTCCAATGGATGATCCGAGGTGGCTGCGGCAATTATCGGAAAGTTGACAACCACGAAACTGCGCCGAAAACAACCGACTGGAATCGGTTGAAATAATTTATCAGCCCCTGCCTCGCGCGCGCTCCGGCGCAATGATGCCCGTGCGAAAGCATCTTGCCGCAGCCGCATGGGCCAGCACCACATCCGGGTCGCGCTGCAACGCCTCGTCATAATGACCGGAAAACCCATCGGCGCCCGCAGATGCCACCAGCAATGCCCTGGCCTGGCGCGACAACACCTCCGCACCGGCCGCCGTCAACGGCTCCTCCGCCTCCAGCATTTCATCCATCTCGGTGATGAGCTGCGACACCGGGCGCAGCCACGCAAACCACGCATCCGATGTCAGCAGATGCAGGAACTGATACGGCGACGCGATCCTGCCGAACGTTTTTTCATAGCCCACGCGTTCCGATTCTATCAACGCCTTGTGCAGGCCAAGCAACGCCCCGCGCAATTCCGTCAGGCCCTGTCTAAGCCCGTCACGCTCCATCACCGGTTGAAATGGCAATTCATAATCCACGTTTAATTATAGCACGAAACTGGCACTTGGCAAAAATTCAAAAGCCGGACATAAAGGTGTCTTCACGGAAGCAGGGAAGAAAACTTCTGGCAATCAAAAACCCTGCCCCGACCTCGTCGAATGGTCTAAAGGGGCAAAATCAACTGTGGATTCCGGTTTGACGGTGCCCAACTTCCCACGTAGCAAAGAAATCTACAGCCAATGTAGGACAGGCGTCGCGCCTGTCTCCAAAATCAGAAAAGAAACAGACAGGCGCGACGCCTGTCCTACGCCCAATCTCCATCCTCGACACCCATTTCGTTTATTGCGGCGCTCGCCCATGGATGGGAGAGGCGTTGTCTTAGTTTGAGTTTAATTGAGCGAGGTCGTTTGTTGCATCGGCAGAACCAGCAGCGGCGGCTTTGGTGAGATAATCCTTCGATTTTGCCAAGTCTTTTTCAACGCCATCGCCGTCACGGTAGCGTTCGCCCATGCGGAGAAGCCCATGTCCCAGCCGCAGCGCATGGCCAGTCCAACCCACGTCCTAAAATCTTGCATCGCCATGTCTGGCGAAGCGGCTGCGGGTGAGGACACCCGCGCTCCGTTGGGAAACAGCCCGCCACCGCCAATTCCTTATATCCGACGCCCATTTGGTCTTTTTCCCTCCCCAAATCCCCTTTTCCCGTCTGGAAATACCAAAGTCACCTGCCCCGATTCCCAAGTCGTATGGGGACCAGCATTTGTCCCATGCCGACATCCAAAACCACACAAGAGACATCCCCAGGTCGGGATCCTCTTGTGGTATGTCGCGCCGGGAAATACCAAAGTCGCGTCGGGAGATACCAATTTCCCGCTCCGACTTACCAATTTCACGTCGGGAAATACCAATCTCCCGCTCCGACTTACCAATTTCCCGTCGTGACTTACCAAAGTCGCGGCTCGACTTACCAATCTCCCGACCCAACTTGCCTTTTCCAGCCGGGAAATACCAGTTTCCCTCCCCGACTTACCAAAGTCACGTCGTGACTTACCAATTTCCCGCTTCGACTTACCAATTTCCCGCTTCGACTTACCAATTTCCCGCTTCGACTTACCAATTTCCCGACGCGACTTCGGTATTTCCCCTCGTGACTTTGGTATTTCCCGACGGGAAAAGGGGATTTCCAAAGGTGACTTTTGTTGATTGACAATGGTTTATGCAATTTAACCCCTTGATTTGGGGTGATCCGGGCTGTCGATGGTCATTTTAAGACACCACCAGACACCACAAGAGGTCGGTCGGCTCTTGTGGTGTTTTGGAATGCAATAATTCCCATCCGGTCAGCTCGTGATGCAATGCTGCGGCAGGTTTCCAAGGAGAAAGACACCGCTGCGTCCTGCCGGCACTTTGCAAAGACATGAGTGGCCGATCAGGAAATCCTCGACGAGCACGTTTCGAAGAAATTAACATGGGCTGATGATTGGCAAGGTGTCCAAAATCCTGCTGCTGGCCGTCTGCCTGAACCTGGTTCCGGCGCTGCGCACCTTCGCCGGCCCGCCGTTTTTGACGGATGATCCCGACCCGACGGATTATCAGCATTTCGAAGCTTATTTTTTCACCACCGGCGATCATGTCGGCAACAGTTACAACATCAACGGCCCGGCGGCGGAACTGGATTACGGGGCATTTCCTGACACGCAGCTTACTTTTGACATCGGCGTGGCGACGGCGGCGGGCGGCGGGCTGCCGTCGGCTTCCGGTTTTGGTGATCTCGCGTTCAGCGTCAAATACCGGTTCCTGCATGAGACGAACGGCTGGCCGGAACTGGCGGTTTTTCCGGGGCTGACACTTCCGTCCGGCGACGCGAACCGGGACCTGGGCAACGGGCGGCCAACGTATCACCTGCCGTTGTGGGCGCAAAAGAGTTTTGTATCGTGGACGGTGGACGCCGGTGGCGGGGTGTTCTTGAATCCGGCGCCGGGCGAGCGGGATTATCCCTATGGCGGCCTGCTGTTGCAGCGGGATTGTGGGAAACATCTCTCGCTGGGGGGCGAACTGTTTGCGCAAGGCCAGGATGCGGATGGCGATCACGGGTACGCGGCGCTTAATTTCGGGGGTTCGTATCATTTCAGCGACCATTTCAGCCTGCAGGCCAGCGCGGGCCGGAGCGTCATCGGGGATAAACACACGTTGTGGTATTTCGGGCTTTACTGGACTTGGTGATCCGATTCCGGCAGGAATGTTCTTTCCATTTGGAAGATGAATTGAGACCTCTGCAAAACCACTGTAGCGGCGCTCTGTGAGCGCCGAAGAACGACGAATTTGCCAGCAAAAGCACGGCGGTCACAGACCGCCGCTACAATGAAAAACGGGTTTTGCAGATGTTTCAATTGAATAAATAAAACGGCTGCTGCTCCGCGTAGTCGCCATTTCAACGGCCCGGCATGGCTGGATGTCCTGTTTGTGGGAAGATAAAAACTTCAAGATTAAGAAAATTTGAACTTAACGGTCACGCTCGTGAGTTTATTCATTTCTGAAACAAATTGAATGGTTCCGTCATGCGCGGCGACAATCCATTCGGCAATGCTTAAACCCAGTCCGCAGCCCTCAATCAAATGATTATGGCTGGCATCACCGCGATAAAAACGTTCGAACACGCGGGCTTGAACTTCCGGCGTGACCCCAGCGCCGGTGTTTGTAATTTTCAATTCCGCAAATCCAGCAAGGCGGCGCAAGGAAATATCTATCAAACCATCGTGCTGATTATATTTGACCGCATTGTCGGTCAAATTGAGCAGTAATTGCCGCAAACGATGTCGGTCGCCGGAGATTGCAACTTCTTCGCAGGCGGACAAGTTGACTTTAATGTTTAATGGCTGTGCCAAGATTTTTGTGTCTGCAAAACTTTCGCGCACCAGTTCATCCAGCCGCACCGGTTCAAAATCCAACTTGATTTGTCCTGCATCGGCCTTGGTAAGGAGCGTCAGACCATCAACAATTTTGGCGAGCCGCTCAATTTCATCAATCTGGCTCAAAAGGCGTTCCTTTTCGGCAAGAGCCAGATTTTCCTGCCGCAATGACATTTCAAGTTCACCACGCATGACGGTCAGCGGGGTTTTTAATTCATGGGAGGCATGGAGAGTGAATTCGCGGATGCGTTGAAATGAATCATCAAGCCTTACAGTCATGTCATTGAAAACTTCTGTCAGCCGGTCCAATTCATCGCCGTTGCCTGTGCGCGGCAATTGTGCGCGTAAATTCCGGTCATGGATTTTTTCGACGGCCGACGCCAGCTTTGTCACTGGCGCAAGAGCCTTGCGCGTAATCCACCAGCCGCCAAGCAATCCCAGAATCACGGCGGGCAGGCCGACCCACAAAATCATTTCACTCGTTTCATCCAGCGCGTGTTTCCATATTTTTTTCCGGTGTTCATGAGAAAGCTGCTCGGAAATCTCCTGGTAGGTTCCAATGCCGATGACGATAAGGGAGACAATCAAAATCGCAGCATACCAAAATGTCAGGCGCGTGCGGATTTTCATTCTTTCAAAACGTAACCGACGCCGCGAACTGTGTGGAGCAGCTTGAGGTCAAAGCCTTCGTCAATTTTTTCACGCAATCGCCTCACATAAACATCCACCAGATTCGTGCCCGGATCAAAATCGTAGTCCCAGACTTTTTCGATGATGCTCATGCGTCCGCAAATGCGTCCGGGCGAGCGCATCAAAAACTCCAGCAGCCGGAATTCGCGCGCGGTCAGATCAAAAAATCTTCCACGCCTCTCCGCGCGGTGCAAAATCGTGTCGAGCGTGAGGTCCGCGACACGCAGGGTGGTAGACTTTGTCTCCGCACCGCGCCGTCCGAGTGCGCGGACTCGTGCGACAAGTTCGGCGATGACGAACGGCTTGGGCAGATAATCATCCGCGCCGGCGTTCAATCCCTCGACGCGCTCGCTGACTTCGCCACGCGCAGAAAGAAGCAGCACGGGCACGGAGTTATTTTGTGCACGCAACTGGCGCAGCACGCTCACGCCGTCCCGTCCGGGAAGCATGATGTCCAGAACGATGCCGTCGAACGGCGTCGCCATCGCGGCGACCAGAGCGTCGTCGCCGCGATGGCACACGTCCACGGCAAAGCCCTCGCCTTCGAGCGCCTTGCGGACGAACGAGGCGGTTTTCTTTTCGTCTTCAACGACCAGCACGCGCATTGAATGATACTGTGTTTTAAGTCACCTGGTTGTCAATGTGCGTCGAAGAAAGCGCCCGACGCCGGATAATTCGACGACGGGCGATTTTGAGGTGCAATCGGAAATGATTTTAATCCTTGTCCGTCTTGTTTTCACCAGATTCTTTTTCGACTGAAATCACGTCACCCGTGATGGCGTCAACATTTACCTCGGTGATGTCCTGGGAATCCGGCGCGGCCACGTCAAAGGACCACTGTAATTTGCCGTCCTCCTTCTCCAACTCGGATTCCTTGATTGTGCCATTTGGGACTTTTGCCAGTGCGGTTTTCGTGGCGTCGTCCTTGCTGACTTTCGCCTCGGCCATGAGCTTGGCCTGCTTGTTTGCATGTTTTTCAGCCTTTTCCGAGCAGCAACCGGCGAACAATCCAGCCGCCAATGTGGTGCAGATCAGGGTTTTAATTTTCATAATCATTTTCTTTTTGTTTTCAATTTATTCAATCGGCGTTTTGCCAACGCTGTCATTCAACCAAATCAACATGAACACAGACTGAACTCAAAATGAATTCTTTGTCATAATCCGGATTTTGCTGGCGCGGAACTGATTCACAGGATAAATGAATTTCGTCCCAAAAATATTATATGAAAACCATCTCTCTTAATGCCGCCATCGCTGCCGGTTTGATGTTTGGATATTTGATGTCAGCTCCTTCATCAAGCGCACAGACCAACACTTCTTTGCCATTGACCGGGGGTGAACCAATTCCGCTGCCCGGCACAGGCGGCAAATTTGATTTCATCCGCGTTGACGCCGTGAACAACCGTCTCCTGCTCGGTCACGAGGAAAATAAAACGTTCGATGTCGTTGATTTGGATTCAAAGAAACTGTTGAAAGCCGTTGCAACCGGCACGTCGCAAGACGGCGCGGTGGATGCCAGTCGTGGCAATTATTATGTCAGCGGCAATGACCCCGGTCGCATGGTCATTGTGGATGCCAAAACACTTGCGGTGACCGGCGAAGTGCCGTTGCCAGCCGCGAGTGACATAATCGGCTTTGATCCGGATTCCGGATTGGTACACGTTTGCAACGACACAGCCGCCGAGCAATGGGTGATTGACCCCGTGGCGAAAAAAATTGTAAAGACAGTTACATTTGACGGAAAGGGTCTGGAAGACATGGCCCTCGATTCAAAGAACAAAAAATTATATCAGGCGGTAAAAGGCTCCAACACTATCGCCGTGATGGATTTATCAAATGAAAAGATTCTGACTGCGTGGCCATTGGCGCCGGACAAGGGGCCGCACGGAATCGCATTGGCTCCCGACGCGGACGGTTTGTTGGTGGCCTGCGCGGGCAAATTGGTGTTGTTCAATTGCAACAGTGGAAAAATTGTTGCGACGGTTCCCATCGCCGGACGCGTGGATGAAATGGCCTATGATCCAGGCCTGCATCAGGCATATTGTTCAAGCAGGCAGGGGAAAATTTCGGTTGTTGCGGTAGCGGCAGATAAATTGACTGCTTTAGCCGATGTGCCGGATGAAACCGGTGCGGGCGATATCGCGGTGGATTTGAAAACGCACATTGTCTGGGTTGCTTATGACAAAGGTGGCCAATGCTTCGCTGAACCGTTCATGCCTGCAAACAAGTAAATAACAAAGGGGAAGCACATGGAACAACCCAGCGAAAAGCTTTTCAGCAAGGTCCCTGAAGTCACCTTCATTTTCTGGCTCATCAAAATCGCCGCGACAACCCTGGGCGAGACCGGCGGCGATGCGGTTTCGATGTCCATGAACCTGGGATACCTGTTGAGCACGGGGATTTTTGCGGTCCTCTTCATCGCCTTTGTTTTCGCGCAAATCAAGGCGGCGCGCTTTCATCCGTTTTTATATTGGGCGACCATCATCGCCACCACGACGGTGGGAACCACATTGGCGGATTTTTGCGACCGGTCACTGGGCATCGGTTATGCCGGAGGTTCGTCGCTTCTGCTGGTTCTGCTGATCGCTTCTTTATCAGTTTGGTATTGGAGGCTGGGTTCGGTTTCCATCAACACCGTGAGTTCGCCCAGGGCGGAAATATTTTACTGGGTCACCATCATGTTCTCGCAAACCCTGGGCACCGCGCTCGGCGACTGGACGGCCGACACCGAGGGATTTGGCTTTCTCAATTCAATTGCGCTGTTCGGCGGATTGCTGGCGGTGATTGCCGCGCTTTATTTTTTCACAAAGATTTCGCACACGGCCCTGTTTTGGGCGGCCTTTATTCTGACCCGTCCATTGGGCGCGGTGCTCGGAGATTTTTTTGACAAGCCGGTGAGCGAGGGCGGGCTGGCCTTGAGCCGATATTCAGCCTCGACTGCGCTGATGGTTTTTATAGTCGCCAGCATCCTGATATTCCGGCAGAGCGCGGCAAAAAAGACGGTGAATTGAATTGCAATATTGGGAACCGGACGCCTTGTCGAAGATAGAATCCTTCTTCAAGTTCAGCCACAAAGCCGTCGTCACTCTGACCGTGCCGGAAATCCTCTACGAACACTTTGTGAGGAAACTGGTGCGGTGAGTGCCAGATGATCTTTCACGAGCCGTAGATTGGCACGAGATAGGTTTCGCTGAAATCAAGGCCGGGCAGTTTGAGTTTGACTTCCAATTCCCAGAACAACGGCTTGTCGGCGGAAAGCCGCGTCGACAAAGCCTCCGCCGGAAGTTCGTAACGGAGTTCCACCGCGTCGTGAAGCGGAAAATTGCGCGGCTGTTCGATGATCCCTTTCGCACTCCAGATTTCCTCGTGAACCACGGTGACAGTCCGGTTTTTGCCATAACCGCTGCTTTCCATCCATTCCTCCACAGAGCGGAGGGTGAATGTGCCCTGGTTTATCCGGTTGATGCCACGGCCCGGTTGCCAGCGAAGAACGGCCGGTCCCGGCAGCCGGCAGGGAAAATGCACGAACTCGATCCGTGAAGAACCGAACTTGACTGCTCGCCCCAGCAACTGGAATGCCTTGCCCCAGACCAGCACCATAATGATGTCGAACAATCCCACGATGACCTTGACCATCCATGGCCCTTCCGCGCCGAAAGCCCACCAGTTGAAGATGGAAAGAAAAACGCTCATGCCTATGACCAAAGCCAGCAACTTGGCCGCGCCCGCCCATTCGGAAACGGTGAGCCCGTCGGGATGCCACGGATAATCCGCCAGCGCCGGTTCACCGGGATGGCGGAGCGCGGCCTCCCGCCGCGACCGGTCTGCGGCAAATTGTATCCACGCCATGCCCCAGACCATGAACCCACCCAGCGCAAACGACGCGCCAGCCACCGTCAACACCCAGTAGGGCGCGTGAACCGAGGCGGGATTCACTGCCACAACCTTCGTGCCCACCAAAATGATCCATGTGCCCACCGCCACAAATGCACCGCCGAACAGGCATCCGCCCCAGGTGGGCAGACCCAGTTTCGTGCTGCGTTTTTGAAGGTTGCCGGACAGCCGGTGGCGACCGGCCGACGAAATTTCGTAGCGATCAGGTTGCATGGAGCCAGCACGATAATCTTCTGACGACAGAGCGGGAAGGAGATTTTCTGCGCGGTTGGTTTCTCATCCGACATCATCAAGGAAATCCGCGCGTGGGATCCGGCATATGCCGGACCGGCCGGATGTGCCGGTTCTTCGGGTTTCACCCCATTGAGATTCGCCGTGGAAGAATTATCGTGCTTACAAGCCAATAGAAAAATAAATGCAACTATGAATGTTACGCTACCGCCCGAACTGGTTCCGGAAAAAGGCATCTGTTACTGGGTGCAATGTGAAGATTTCCGGTGCATGGGCTTTCTGGACGTGGACGGCAAATGGAAATCCGCCTCCAACGGCAGGGAACTGCCCGATGTCATCAGCTTCTTTCCCAAAGAATGAATTCATCCGCGCCGCCGCACCGGACGCGATTTGACATGACAATTTTTCCCATCCGCCCTTAATCTGGTTTCCTTGAACCTGCCCGAATACATTTTGCTGGCGGCGAGTTCGCTGTTTGTGATCGTGGATCCGCTGGCCACGGTGCCGGCGTTTCTGGCGATGACCCCCAATGACACGACGGAGCAGCGCACGCGCATGGCGCGGCTGGCCTGCTGCGTGGCGGCGGGAGTGCTGCTGTTGTTTTCCATTGCCGGAACGCTGGTGTTCAAGGTCATGGGCATCACCATGCCGGCCTTTCAGATCGCGGCGAGCATCGTTCTGCTGCTGGTGGCGCTGGACATGTTGCGAGCCCAGCGTTCACGCGTGCAGGAAACACACGAGGAAACCAGGGCCGGGGCGGAAAAGACGGACATCGCCGTCACGCCGCTGGCCATTCCCATGCTGTCGGGCCCGGGCGCAATCTCCACAACCATCGTGCTGCAAAACGAGGCGAAGAACCTTGCCGAACATGTGGCGCTCTATGGCTGTATTGCGACGGTGATGCTGGCGAGCTATTTCATCCTGCGGGTGGCGGCGCGCGGCGCAAAGTGGCTGAACCCCATCGCCATGAGCATCGCCATACGCATCATGGGACTGTTGCTGGCGGCGGTGGCGATTCAATTCATGCTCAACGCCATCAAGGTGTTCCGGCTGGATTTGATTTCGCCGACGGCGACGTGATTTTGGCGGAAATACTGTCGGCAGTTGCGGAGAGGCGGCAGGGCGTATCCCCTCAACCGCCGAACGCGGAATATTTCGTCACGCCGCGACGCCACATAAACCGCGCGAGGGCGTAGGAGAGGATCACCCAGATGAATTGCGCCAGCAGACCGCTCCACAGGTCCGCGCCGGAAATCTTGCCCATGTAAACCGCCACGGGAAAATACATCTGATACGGAAACGGAGTGAACATGAGCACGCGTTCCAGCAGGGGCAGCTGGTCGCGTAGAAACGGCAGCGGAAACATGTGGCCGCTGGCTATATACTCAAACGAGAACAGGATGAAGATGAGCGTGGAGATTTCCAGCAGCCAGAAGGCGAGCATGGCCATGGCGTAAGAGGTGAAGAATTGCAGCAGCGCGGTGAGCACGAGCGAGATGGGAAACACAACCATGGCCGTGCCGTCCGCCGGAAGCAGGAAATATTGCCGGAAACAGAAGATGAAGACCGCCAGCGGGACGGCCGCCATCATCACGAAGGTGATGCGCCCGGAAAAAAAGAGGCAGAGCCGGTACCAGAGATAATCAATGGGCTTGAGCAGGAACTGGCTGATGGCGCCGTCGCGGATGTCGGCGGCGATCTGCCAGTCGTCCTCGTTGACGGCGGTGAAGACGTCCACCACGGCGACGAGCAGGTAGTAAAAAACCGTTTCCGAGAGCGTCCAGCCGGAGTGCGCCGGGCCGCCGATCTTCTGCCAGAGGGCGATCATGGCAAAGAGCGGGATGAAGCTGAACAACGTCCGCGTCAAATAATTGAAGCGGTAGGTCAGGTTGTTCTGAATCCCGATGCCGATGACTTGCAGGTATTTTTTCATCCGCGAGTGGCTAATTTAACCGTGCATCGGAAAATGGCCAATGGAATTAACCGTGTTGAAGTTGCGGTGATTGCGTTGCGATCTGATTTCAAGCCACAGGCCCGACACTAGGGAATATTCGGCATGAGCATTGCCGTCACTTGATCATGTCCCAGTTCTTGTAAAAAATCCGGTTGAAGGAAATGATGAGACTCCGGACGATGCTCAAAAAGAATCCCATCAGGGACAACTGGCGCGTGGGCCGCAGGATGTCCACGAACATGCAGTAGCGGAGCTGGTCGGAGCCGTTGACGGACTGGTGGACGAGGGTGTCGTCGAAGATGAACAGCGGATTGTCGTGCCAGAGATGTTTCTGGTTGGCCGCCGCGATGTAGATGGCGTCGTTCTTGAGCGGGACGAGGTTGTAAAGCACGCGCAGGGTGATGCGCAGCGGGCCGTAATGCGTGGAGGTGCTCTGGTTCTTGTTGAAGATGGAGACGCCAATGGTCTTGATGTATTTGAACGGCTGATGGAATTCCGGGATGGTCAGGGTGTTGGTGATGTTCTTGCCATACCATTTGAAGAAAATCATGCCGCGCTTCTTCTCGGTCATCCGTTTGCTCAGTTCGCTGATGATCTTCGGCTCGTTGTCCGCGAGCGACATCAACAGCCTGATTTCCTTCTGGCATTCATCGGGCAGGTCGCCCAACTGATAGATGCCCCGGTTTTTGGCGCACAG
>Ga0302280_1002783_pt1 | contig 13118 bp, 8 predicted proteins | sample III_Fen_E1_1_FD_198771 | JGI IMG/M metagenome (GOLD analysis project Ga0302280, IMG submission 198771) | Peat permafrost microbial communities from Stordalen Mire near Abisko, Sweden - III_Fen_E1_1 | ecosystem: Environmental > Terrestrial > Soil > Wetlands > Permafrost | place: Sweden: Abisko...
ATTCAGCGGGCAACCAGTAAATGCAATCTCTCTATTATTATGCATCTTCTCTTTTCCTTAATAACTCAATAACTCTTCCCCGCCAAATTCGGGCTGCTCGGTATATTTATCAGCCTTGCTTCAATATCCTCCGCCACTGAAAGATCCATTCTTGGGCAATCTTTATACATGGGGAGTTTTTGCATGAGTATCCAGGCTGGCCTGGTCATTATTCCTGCATCATTTGTTGCAGCCAGAACGGCATCCCGTTCCATGGCATTTTCTTTAGAAAGGATAATAAGATTTAGCCAAAAATTACTTTTGCCAAAAGAGGGTTCATCATAAAACTCTACCCCTTCAATACCCGCAAAAGCCTTTTTATAATTATCAGCTACTTGTTTTTTCTTTGATAGCAAATCAGATAAGGTTTCCATTTGGGCACAGCCAAGGGCAGCATTTATATTTGGCATGCGGTAATTATATCCGATCATATCATGATAAAACTCCCATTTATGCGGCTTTTTGGCTGTAGTGGTAATGTATTTTGCGAGTTTGCCCAGTTCTTCATCATTGGTAATAATAGCGCCGCCGCCACCGGTAGTGATGGTTTTATTCCCATTAAAACTCAATGAGGAAATAATGCCACGGTTGCCTGTATGCACCCTTTTGTAATAAGAACCGATAGACTCGGCCGCATCTTCTATCAGCGGGATATTATATTCATTGCAAATTTCCACTATGGGGTCCAGGTCCACCGGGTGGCCGAAAGCGTGCATTACTATGAGGCTTTTTATGCGCCTGCCTGTTAGTTTATTATAACATTCCCCGTCCTTTATTTGGGCAATGGATTTTAAATATTCTTTTAGTTTTAGCGGGTCCACTCCCAGCGTTTTCATCTCGCTGTCAACAAAATGAGGAATGGCGCCGCAATACGCAATGGCATTGGCCGTAGCCACAAAAGTAAGGGCCGGGCAAAGCACTTCGTCGTCATTCTTTACGCCTGCCAATATAAGGCATATATGCAGGGCAGCCGTGCCATTGGCTACCGCGATAGCCCGCTTCGTACCCGTAAACGTAGCCAGCATTTCCTCAAAAGTATCAACATATTTGCCCACCGACGACACCCATGCCGTAGCCACGCAGTCCTGTGTATATTTCATCTCATTCCCTCCAAAAGTGGGTTCATGGAGGGGGTAGAATTTTTCAGGGTCCGGGCAATTCTTTCTGATTGCCTCTACAACCTGGCTGCTTAATGACATCTTTATTAATTTAGGTGTTAGAATATTTTTTATCGTCAGGGTTTTCAAGAAGCCCTAAGTCAAGCATCTTAATAATTTCGGCAATGCCTTCAGGCACCTTTTTGGTTATTTTAAAACCAAGCATATTCGTTATTTTTTCAAACTTTACCCTGTAATCTCTTGGGTCTTCTGTTTTTTGGATATATGTTACTTTACTGTTAGGTAACTGCTTTCTAATTTCCTCAACAATCATTCTCTTAGTATAGTTTTCTGAGGTATCCCCAACGTTGAAAACCTCAAATGCAACTTTTTCAACAGGGCTTTCAATTATAGTCCAGGAAGCGCGGGCAAGGTCTTCCACGTGGCAATAAGGCCTCCAGAATTGCTCACCAAATATGGTTAATTCCCTTCCCAATTGCAATTCCCGGGTAAATTCATTAACCGTAAGGTCAAACCGTATCCTTGGGGAAACCCCATAAACCGTTGAAAACCTGAGACAGGTAGGGATACATTTATTTGTTTTAGGCTGGCCTAACAAAAATTGTTCGAAGGCTACTTTCGTTTCGGCATAAAGCGACACAGGAGCTAATTTACCGTTTTCATCCAGAAGAGCATTTGGGTCTTCCATCTTGCCGTAATTTGAACAGGTAGAGGCAAAAACAAAACCCTTAACTCCTGCTTTTTCGGCAATTTCGTAAAGTTGCTTACCTCCATCAAGATTTATACTTTTAGCCAATTCAGGCTCCTGCTTGCATGCAGGGTCGCCAACAATAGCAGCCAAATGGATAATATAATCACATCCCTGAACAGCAGCTTGCATAGCATTTTTGTCCCGTATATCGGCTTTTACAAATTCAAAATCCGGGTTACGGTAGACCTCCAATAGTGATTCACCACCGGAGCGGAGTACATCCGCTACTTTTACTTTATAACCCCTTGCAAGTAATTGCCTAACCAACACGGAACCAATGTATCCGGCCCCTCCTGTAACTAAAATCTTTTTATTTTTTGACATTTTTTCTAATAATGGCCGCAATTTATCACTTATTTCTAATTTCTTTTTATTGTTTTACTATCAATGCCACCAATTTTAATTTACATTTGTAAGGGTTATAGTTTTAGCCATGAAAAAGCATGTACTTCTAATATCTTTAATGTTTTTGTTTTTGTCCTTTAATTTATTAGGGCAAAAACAAATCAATTATCTGGTTACTAAAGCAGTACAGAAAATAAACAGTAAGCACGGAAATTTAGGGGATGTATTAGGTGTTCATGAACTTTTTGGGAACAAAATAGCTGATATTGGCGACCTTGATGGCGATGGTGTGCCTGATTTAGCCGTAAGTGCCTTCGGGGAAGATAATCAAACCGGTGCATTATATATCCTTTTCATGAATAAAGACGGCACTGTAAAAAGCAAACAAGAGATAAACCAGACATCTGGGAATTTAGACACAACTTTCCCTACCGCAGGTTACCAATTTGGGGTTTCGGTAACTTCTTTAGGCGATTTGGATGGTGACGGAATCCAGGATTTAGCAGTAGGGGCATCCGGGGCGAATGTTTACGCAGGTAATGTTTGGATTTTATTTATGAATAGAAACGGAACTGTTAAGAGTAAAACTGTCATCAGTGATTTTAATAATTTCCAGGACGATCTTTTTGGTTATGCTGTTTCAGGAATGGGTGATTTGGACGGTGATGGAATTCCAGATTTAGCAATAGGCTCTTATGGCAATCATGGCAGAACTGGATTAGCGTATATTGCTTTTTTAAATAAAGACGGAACAGTTAAAAATTATTCTACAATAAAATCGGGTAGCCCAAATTTTACTAATCTTGATTCAGGGGTATATTTTGCAGTTTCTTTGCGGAATATCGGGGATAGAAACGGGGACGGCATAAATGATATTGCAATTGGTTCGCAAGCTGATAATGATGGAAATACATCTGCAGGCGCGGTATATATTATAAATCTTACAAAAGCGGGGGGCGTAAAAAGCTATACGAAAATAAGTAACCTGCAAAAAAGCCTGTCGGGTATATTTTCGGCCAATGAAATATTTGGCTCAGATGTTTCCAACCTACCCGATGTGAACGGAGATGGAATACCGGATTTGCTGGTAGGTGCAGAGGGTGATAATGGTACAGGAACTTCAAGAGGGGCGTTCTTTGTCCTTTGCCTGGATAGTAGCGAAAATGTAAAATCATATCAGGAATTTAATTCTTCTGTTGCTCCCTATGATAGTCTGCTACAGGATAATGATAATTTTGGAAATGCTTGCGAGAATATGGTTAATTTCAATTCTTCTTATTTCCTTAGTTTTGCTATTAATGCGTATACAGACAGCGAAGATTCAGCTAATGCCGGAGCAGTTTACATTATTAATCTTGACCCCATAACCAACCACAACATCTCCCTCTCTTCTATCGCGCTCTCCACAGATACTTTATGCGGCAGCCTTTCGCTGGTAAGTGTTTGGATAAAAAACCTGTCGGGTACTACCCTTACCACTGTTCCATTAACTATAATCCTAAGTGGGGATACGCAAATAATACTTCACGAAACCGTAACCAATGTATCTATCGCATCAGGGGATAGCCTGATTTATAAACTAAAAAGCAGCATCCCTGCATTTTCAGATAAAACAATTAACGAAATTACAATCATTGCCAATGTCCCCGGCAATGCCAATGCCAAAGACGATACGGTGCAGGCTAAAATATATTATATCCCGGTGTCAGCCAATTTTTCAGCCCCGGAAGTTTGTTTAGGCGCCACTACACAATTCAATAATTTATCAAAGGGGGGTATCAGCGCTTATTCATGGAATTTCGGAGATGGCGCTACCTCTACTATTACAAGCCCTGCACATTTATATGCACACGGAGGTACATATAACGCAACCCTCAAAATCACAGCTACTGGCGGCTGTACGGGTATTATTACTATCCCGGTAAAAGTTGACAGCATTCCACAGCTTGCCTTTATAATAAAGAGTGGATGCGCCGGAGATTCTGTTCATTTTATCAACACAACTAATACTGCAAAATTTACTCTTTTGACTCTTGGGCTTCCCTATCGCTGGAATTTTGGGGATGGCTCCACCTCAGACTCTACATCTCCATACCATATTTACACCAAACCGGGTAATTATCCTGTTACCCTGAAAATAACTGACAATTTTGGCTGCAAGGATTCCGTTACTGCAACTGATGACATAATCGCCTCCCCCCTGGCCTCATTTGTGGCATTAAATGATTCCACTTTGCAGGCCACCGAAGCATATAGTTATCAGTGGTTTAAAAATGGACAATTACTTTCAGGCGATACCCTTAGCAAATTGATAATTACTTCCGGGGGGAATTATGCTGTTGAGGTAACCAATGCTCAAGGATGTTCCTCTCTTTCATCTGCTATAACTTTGAAAGGGCAGCCACCGACTTTATTCCTGCCTAACGCCTTTACACCGAATGGCGATGGGATAGATGATACTTTCAAAGCGGTTGGAAGGGGCATAACTTATTTTCAGATGCTGATATATAACCGCTGGGGCGAACTGGTGTTCCAAACCACCAATATTAATAAAGGGTGGGACGGCTTTTTTCAAAGCCGACAATCGCCAACGGATTTTTATTTATATTTAATAAAATACAACGGTTACGAAACTAAAGAAATGATACAGAAAGGGACGTTTTGGCTGCTGCGGTAACTTTACCACTAAGACAATTTTGCCACAAGGGCTCAAAGTGAATTTTATTTTCTTTGCGCCTTAGCGTCTTTGCGAGAGATTTTCTGAGTGCCTTTATGCCTTTGTGGCAAAAAAATACTTTCTTTGAGCCGGAAATGAGAAAATTTACCGATCCGCAATGGGGATATGCCATAGATGTATTCCGGAAAATATCAGCCCGGAAAAAATATGCAGAAAAAGCCCGTCTTGAATATTTTAATTTTTATGTGGAATGCACTTCTTCAGGCGCCTGGTTAAAAACATATTTTACTGAATGGTTGAGGTTTATCAAATTATGGGCTAATTTATTTTATTTCCAGTTATTCAAGCCTGTAAAACCCGGAAAAGATATTGAATTTGTTTTTCTCATCTCTAATAATAACACTTATATTCAGCACCTTAAAGGCATTATCAACCATTATATTGCAGAGGGGAAAAATATTATTATTTTATGCCCGGCTAATCAATTTTCGGTACTGCAAACAAAACTTGATAAAGATTTCCTTCCTTATCTTGTCCGGCTTGAGCAAATCAGTTCGGGCGGCAATTTTATAACGAAAACGATACGCTGGCTGTATTCTTTTTGCGCCGCTATTACAGATGGTTTCTGGTTTTGGGGACAGGGTGTAGAAAAGTCGTTTTATTTCAGCAGTTCCTTTTGCAGGTATAGCCTTGCACATCATTATTTCAGTAAAGAATTTCGCCAGTTTTTCTCAACTAAAAGGAAACTCATCGCCGCCGATGACCATTGGTTTTGGGAATCTTTGGTTTTTTATGAGGCTCGGGAAACTGATTCTGAAAGTTTTGTGTTGCAGCATGGCGTCATGGGTGATTTTCAATATCCAATGTTTGCAAAAAAGTTCCTTGCCTGGGGAAAACATGACGCTGACAGAATGGTAAATGATTTTGGCGCATCGTCAAATGAAGTGGAAAAAGCAGGTTCGCCATTTTTTGATCGTGTATATCTAAGCCATAGAGATGTTTCGTCCACCGGTCAATTTGACAAACCTTATATAACATTTCTTACTCAATATTTCTTCGATTCCCCTTTCGTAAAACCGGAACATTACCGCGAAATAATTCAAAGATTTTATGCCCTACAGCCAATCGCTGATAAATATAACCGGAAACTGGTTATAAAATTGCACCCATTAGATAAAGCCACCCACTATAATGACAGGGGAGAAAATATAATACTCACCCGTGAGCCGCTGATTGACATATTGGAACAATCCTGCATTGCACTTACGCTTGATTCAACGTCTATTTATGAAACTGCATTGTTGAAAATACCGATATTCCAATCACATCTTAAAGAAATAACCCGATTTATGGATTTCTCCGGTTTTGACTTAACAATAAAAACTCAATCCCTTGACCAGCAAAACGAATCCATTGACGATCTTTTAAGTTCCGAACTACTATACAAGGAAAGAATTGCTCATCAGGATAAGGCGCTGGGCAATTTCTTCTTTGCCCTTGGGGATTCCATTAACACTATGGCAGGAATAATAGACAAAGGTTAAGGTTTTCCTAAAATTAAAGAGAGAAACCCCCTTTCGGAAATTTAGGCATAACTTTGTATGTAATAAAAGTGATAATATGCCCCAGCAGGACTTAAGAAAACATTTTGAAGAACATGGATGGGTACTCATAAAAGGCCTTTTCAGCAAAGAAGAAGTAGCGCAATGGCGCAAAGACCTGAGAAAATCTATTGATGAAGGTATTAAAGGTGATATTCTGTCTAACCCTTATTTACACCAGCTCGTTTATGACGACAGGATAATTAAGGCTCTAAAAGAAGTAATTGATGGTACTCCTGTATATTCAGGGGATGGTAATTACCTGTGGAACAATAAACAATGGGGCTACCACAAAGATGTACCAGACCGCGAAGACCAAAAAGCACCCGACTGGCTAGGCCCTTATACAGTAGTCAGGTCCGGGATATATTTACAAGACACTACACATAGTTCGGGCGGCTTGTTGCTGCGCGATAAATCACACAATACTATATCAATTAATGAAGGAAAGCCATTCAATGTACCTCTTGAAATAGGAGATTTTGTAATTTGGAACCTTAGGACTACACATTCCGGCCATACAAAATTATTTAAGGTTTTTTCTAAGTATATGGTCAATCCTAAGTACTACAGGCTTTTTCCTCAGTTCTTTTTTGTTCCGGATAAGACCGAACGGGCAGCTATATTTCTCACTTATGCAAGGGAGGATAAACATTTAAATAGGTATTTGAAGTATTTGTTGAGCAGGGTAAGTTCGGTTAAGTATATTCAGAATTCAATTTATAACCCTGAAGTGCTTAAAGAAGCAGAAAAACATGGGCTTAAAGTAATTGATATGCGCACGGAAGAGGTTTTGAAATTAAACCCTGAAGACCTTAACCTCCATCATAAGGATATACCTTATTAATGCAAAAGGCAGTATCAAAAAATAGATTTTGGGTATAGTAAGAAAAGAAGGCATTTATAATACCATCATTTATTATGCTGGTGTGGTGCTTGGGTACTTTACAATGGTTGTATTGTTGCCCAAGGTTCTTAGCCCTGAACAATATGGCCTTGTAAGAATATTGTTTCCATTTTCTTCAATGCTGGCATTTTTTTATCTGCTGGGTATGCCTAACGTCATTTTGAGGTTTTTCCCATTTCTCAAAAATGAAAATAAAGGACATAGCGGAATACTTTTTTTCGCCTATACCATTGCACTGATAGGTGTTGTGGTTTCCACTTCAGGCTTCTTCCTTCTAAAGGGGCCAATTTTAGCTATTTACAGCAAAAAGGCTATTCTTTTTGTGCAAAATTATTATTTTATATTTCCGCTTGCCATTGGTAGTATGCTTTTTGAAATATTGAACGCGTATAACCGGGCGCAGTATAAAACCAACGTTGCTATTTTCCTGAATGAAGTGTATATCAGGCTGGTTATTGTAGCTATTGCCACATTTTATATTTTCCACTTTTTCAATTTTCATACTTTTATTATTCTTTATGTTGCCACCTATTTCTCTACTTCCATATTGATGTTTTTTTATACATGGAGAAACAAAACTTTGCTTTTGAAACCCAATAAAGAAGCTTTTAAGCCACCAATTTTAAAACAAATGCTTAATTATGGGCTTTTTAATTTTTTTGGCGGGGCCACAGGTATGGTAATTGATAAAATTGACCTGCTTTTTGTTGGCGCTTATTTGGGGCTGGCTGATACAGGAATTTATGGTGTAGCTATCCTTATGGCTGCGTCTTTGGCCTTGCCTGCCAAGGCTTTATTGCAGATCCTTTTTCCACTCACAGCCACCGCTTTTAAAGAAAATGACCGGGCAAAGATCTCTCATCTCTACCAAGTTTCATGCAATAGCCAATTGCTTATAGGGAGCTTTATTTTTATGATGGTATGGGTAAATTATGATAGCTTTTTTGGTATGGTTCACCCCGCTTTTCTTTTGGCAAAATACCCATTTCTTATTTTGGCTCTGGGCAGGCTGTTTGATATGGCCACAGGTATAAATGGAGTATTGATAGTCAATTCAAAGCATTACAGAATGGATATTGTTTTCACTTCACTATTAGTGGGGCTTACGCTTATTAATAACTCCCTTCTAATACCTATATGGGGAATGGTTGGAGCTGCTACTTCCACTGCAGCCGCTTTGATTATATATAATATACTTAAATATTTTTTTGTCTGGAAGAAGCTGAATATACAACCCTACACTTTAGAAACTGTAAAAATATTAATTTCCATTGGTCTGATATTTCTTGTATCTCTATTCCTGCCTGAAACCAGCCACTTTATTGTTAATATCATTTATAAAACCATTGTCATTGGCCTGCTCTTCCTAATCAGCCTTTTATACCTGAAGTTTACGCCAGATATATACAATTTTGTGGTTTTATTATATGATCGTGGCAGAGGGTATATATTTAGGAGAAAAAGATAGAATTTCGTAGGGACATAATATCTCTTTATTAATTTCTTTTCAATAAATATCTTGAATATCCAATAATTATTATATTCGTAGTTGGAAAGGTTTTCCTGCCTCAAAATATTTCCACCAGGTCTTCCTTTTCCATTAAACACTAAAAACACTATTATGACTATTAAACTACAAATTCCAAAAACTGGCGGCCTTTTCAAAAGATTGATTGTTTTTTCTCTGACCATTGCAGCATTGATCGCATTTTTGCCAGAGAAATTAAATGCAGGAAACCCAGTATTGACACATTCAGGGTATGGCTGCACTGGTGATTCACTTAAAATCAATGCAGGTACAGACGTTACTAAAATAGTATGGAAACGCGATACTACCACATTAAGAATTGATAAATATTCTACGAAGTCCGTTGGTTATGGTATCACTATTGCAGGAAACAAAGCAGGAAACTCCGGTTCAGATTCTATGCATCTTGATTATCCTACAGATGTATGCGTAGATGCCGCAGGTAATGTATATGTACCCGATTTTTTAAATAACCGCGTGCAGAAATGGGCGCCAGGCGCAAAATACGGGGTTACAGTGGCTGGGAGCAAAGCCGGTACTTCAGGTTCAGATTCCGCGCACCTTGATGGGCCGGATGGCGTCCGCGTAGATGCTAATGGGAATCTCTATATTTCTGATGAATATAATAACCGCGTACAAAAATGGGCTCCGCAACAAGCCAGCCAATCTGTTTTGGTGGCAGTGCATCCATTGGTGCAAAAGCTATAAGTGGGGATACTTATTCATGGACATCGGAACCCTCTGGATTTACTGATACCATTTCCAATCCATCAGTAAACCCAACAATAACTACGACGTATTATTTAATAGAAAAGATAACTTCAACAGGTTGTACAAAATTTGATTCAGTGGTGATTACTGTAAACCCATTACCGTCAGCAAATACAGGTAGCAACCAGCCCATCTGTCTGAATGGAAGTACAACTATAGGTGCAACGGCTGTAAGCGGTGATACATATTACTGGACCTCTAAGCCGTCTGGTTACACCAGCACAGTTTCCAATCCATCAGTAAGCCCAACTGCAACAACTTCCTATTATCTGACTGAAAAGGTGACGACTACGGGTTGTACTAAATCAGATTCAGTTGTAATCACGGTAAACTCATTGCCTGCTGCTAATGCTGGAAGTAATAGCGCTATCTGTTTGAATGGAAGCGCTTCTATCGGTGCTACCGCAAATAGCGGTAATACATACTCCTGGATATCAAACCCATCAGGTTATATCAGTACGGCTTCAAACCCATCCGTTATAGCCCCACAATAACAACTACCTATTATTTAACAGAAAAGATTACTGCTACAGGTTGTATTAAATCAGATTCAATAATTATTACAGTAAACCCATTACCAGCTGCAAATGCTGGTAGCAGTACCGCAATATGTTTGAATGGAAGTACAACGATTGGAGCCACAGCAGTAAGTGGTGATACTTATTCCTGGACATCAAACCCGTCTGGTTATTCAAGCTCGAATTCCAATCCATCAGTGAGCCCTACCACAACTTCTACTTATTATTTAACAGAAAAGATAACAACTACAGGTTGTACTAAATCAGATTCAATAATTATTACAGTAAACCAATTACCGGCTGCAAATGTTGGTAGCAGTAGCGCTATATGTTTGAATGGCAGTGTCTCTATTGGCACAGCTTCAATAAGCGGTGATTCTTATTCATGGATATCAAACCCATCAGGTTATACCAGCACAGCATCAAATCCATCAGTAAGTCCAACTGCAACCACTTCCTATTATTTAACAGAAAAAATAACGGCTTCAGGTTGTACAAAATCTGATTCAATCGTAATTACTGTGAACCCATTGCCTGTTGCATATACAGGGAGTAATGTCGCAATTTGTTTTAATGGAAATTCATCCATTGGTGGAAAAGCAGTAAATGGGGATACTTATTCATGGACATCAAACCCATCTGGTTATTCAAGCTCGACTTCCAATCCATCAGTAAGTCCTACCACTACAACAACCTATTATTTAACAGAAAAAATAACGGCTACAGGTTGCACAAAATCTGATTCTATAGTAATCACTGTGAATCCGTTGCCTTCTGCAAATGCGGGTAGCAATAATGCAATATGTTTGAATGGAAGTATATCGGTTGGAGCAACAGCAGTGATTGGAGATACACATTCCTGGACGTCAAATCCAAATGGATTTACTTCTACATCTTCAAATCCAACCATAAGCCCGACAACTACAACGACCTATTATTTAACAGAAAAGATTACGGCTACAAGCTGTACAAAATCTGATTCAGTAATAATTACTGTGAACCCACTGCCTGTTGCATATACAGGAAATAATGTCGCAATTTGTTTTGGTGGAAACACATCTATTGGTGGAAAAATAGTAAATGGCAATACTTTTTCCTGGACGTCAAATCCAAATGGATATACATCTACTTCATCAAATCCAACTGTAAGCCCAACATCTACAACTACCTATTACTTAGCGGAAAAGATAACTTCTACTGGTTGTTCCAAATCTGATTCGGTTGTGATTACAGTGAATGCATTACCTGCTGCCTATACGGGAAATAATGTCGCAATTTGTTTTGGTGGAAACGACTCTATTGGCGGAAAAACAGTAATTGGAAATACTTATTCCTGGGTATCTAATCCAATTGGATTTACATCTACAGTTTCCAATCCGTTAGTAAATCCGACAATAACGACTTCTTATTACCTTACAGAAAAGATAACAGTTTCGGGTTGCAGCAAATCAGATTCAATTTTAATTACTGTTAATCCAGTACCGGCTGCAAATCCCGGGGCCAATAGCGCTATTTGTGATGGAGGAAGTGACTCAATTGGAGGTAAGGCTGTGAGCGGAAACACTTATTCATGGACTTCTAAACCTTCTGGATTTACCGATTCAATTTCCAATCCGCATATAAAACCTTCTGTAACGACTACGTATTATCTTACTGAAAGAATTACAGCAAGTGGATGCACTAAATCTGATTCAGCAGAGGTAACTGTTAATCCATTACCGGTAGCATCTATAATAAAAGCGGCTACCTCAAGTTGTGCAAAAAGCATTGTGAATTATAAAGCTCCATCGGCGACTAATACTGCCTATACATGGGCAGTTCAAAATGGCACAATTATGTCTGGGCAGGGTACTGACAGTGTAATTGTTAGCTGGGGGGATACGGCAGGTATAGTTTCCCTCGTTGAACAAAATGCTACCAACTGCCGTGATTCTGTTGCCGACAATATTACCATTCTCGCCCTTACTGTTTCTTCTATTTCAGGTCCCGTTACTTCCTGCACCAATAATTCTGGCGTATATTCTGCTGCCTACACCGTAGGCCATATTTACAAATGGTCAGTTTCCGGTGGAAATATTGTAACCGGACAAAACGCTGATACAGTAACTGTAATGTGGATTGCATCCGGAAGTGATAGTATATTTGTACACGAAACGAACGGCAATAATTGCTCTGATTCCGCCTCTCTTGCCATAGTCGTTACAGCTACCCCCGTGCAACCTGTCATTTCCCCGGGAACTGCTGATACACTTATTGCATCGCAAGGCAATGCCACAAGCTACCAATGGTATTTAAATGGAACGGCTATCTCCGGAGCTAACGCAGACAAGTATAAAGCAATAAGCAGCGGTGGCTATACAGTAGAGGCAAATAATGGTGTATGTGCATCTGCCATTTCATCACCATATAATTTCACAGGAATAGGATCAACCGATAATATTATTACATCATTTAAACTGTACCCAAATCCGGCTAATACAACTATTAATATTGATGCTTCTTTTGCGAAGCCCACAACTATAGTTGTTGAATTATTAAATACACTTGGGCAGTTAATCATCCAGCTTAATCCGCGACGCGTTAATGCAGGAGAATACAATAATTCAATCTACGTTGGTGATCTTGCAAGAGGAATGTACTACCTGAAAGTAACTACAGAAAGTGGACAAATAGTGCAAAGGATAATGAAAGATTAGAACGGGTAAATTAACTGATCAGATAAAAAAAACCTGCTCCGGATATTTAGGAGCAGGGTTTTTGATCTTATTATATCTATGCTAGGCTAATAAGATTTAGGAGATTCTAAATTAAAAATGTCGGCAAGTGCCAATTGTAGGCATAGTTTCCTAAATTTGAAGATTAA
>Ga0302280_1002789_pt1 | contig 13096 bp, 11 predicted proteins | sample III_Fen_E1_1_FD_198771 | JGI IMG/M metagenome (GOLD analysis project Ga0302280, IMG submission 198771) | Peat permafrost microbial communities from Stordalen Mire near Abisko, Sweden - III_Fen_E1_1 | ecosystem: Environmental > Terrestrial > Soil > Wetlands > Permafrost | place: Sweden: Abisko...
ATAAAGAATCAGCTGTATTAATAGCATCCATTCAGTGTAACTTTATGAAAGAATCAGGCGTATCCATATTTCCAATATAGTGTAATTATTGAGAAAATAAGGCGTATCAACTATCTTTATTTAGAGTAACTATTGAGCCAATTAGAGGTATTTATAATATGGATTTAGAGTGATTATTCATGGATTCAGCCGTATTTCTAGTATACATTTAGAGTTCTTGTTCAAAAATTCAGATGTATCTTTAGTATATATTTAGGGTTATTATTGAGAAATTCAGGCGTATTTATAATATTTATTTAGGGTAATTATTCAAGGAATAAGGCGTATTCAAATATTGATGAAGAGTAATTATGAAGAAAATCAGCCGTATCCATCATAAATATTAAGAGTACCAATCAAAAAAATCAGCAGTATCAATTTATTTAATTTAGTGTCCTTGTTGAGTGAATCAGGCGTACCAAGATTATTATTAAGCGTAACTATTGAGAGAGTCAGACGTATCATGTCGTTCATTTAGAGTAAATATAAAGAGAATCAGGCGTATTAACTTTATTGATTCAGTGTAATGACTTTAAAGAATCAGACGTACTATTACGAGTAATAAAGTGTATCTCTTCAAAAATTGAGGCGTATCTATTATTGTTATTTAGTGTACTGAATAAGTCATTTAGGAGTAATGACCACGACATAAAGAGTCCTTCTTTGTTAATAAAGCCCATTGATTCTCAAACAATCCTAACTCAACTCATAATTTGATTGTGTATAGACCTATTCTTTAATTTTGTGAATTATTTAAACCATAAGATTATAAGCACCTTTTATAGAACAAGAAGTATAGAAAATGATCCAAAAATGAAATAGAAGGGTGAGAAAATTATCATTCTTGGATAACTTTAATAGATTTGACAGATGATCTAATTTTCTTCATTTTACTTTCTATATTTTGTTAATATTGACGATTACTTATTTTTCATAAAATCCTCAATATATTTTCATATTTCCTAAACTTTTTATTTAATATTTTCGTGTTAAGCTTTTACAATAATTAAAAAATAAATGTATAATCAGAATAAATAATAACAACTAGTTATTTTAAATTAAGTAGATTCTTAGCAAAAAAATAATGTTTCGATGAGACTTGACTATCATAATAAAAAGTATCTGAACTTTAGGATCAAAGGTCTAAACAATTAATTGCATTCATTGCATTTTATTTAATAATATGCAGGGTGGTGCTTCTAAAATAGAGTTTTATCGCAAAGATAGTTCTTAATTTAGAATTATCTTAAGTTAAGTCTTTTTGATAATATTTTATCAGAAATCTCAATAGACAAATCATAGCCATTAAAATAGTGCGTTGGAAAGGCAGCAATTACTTTCAATTAAATGATTTTTCACTAGAAAAGCACTGTCATTTTTATTTAAGTAGTAGCACTTAACATTTTTATAAGATATTAAAAATATTTAGCCAATTAAGACTCAAATTGCTCTATTACAATTTCAATATAGTGAGGTCTTCATGGATTTTAAATTACGAGAATCAAGACCATTACCAAGGACGTTCTCTGACTCAAAGCCTAATGCAGAAGGTATGAACAGCAACAGAAGAACCAATCGAATGTATTTTTTTCATTATTTCAGTTCGAATGATCTCAGCTAAAAATTTATCATCATTGACAAAAATAACCCTCCTTTATCTCATCCCTCCAATACTCGAGGATTAAACAAATTCATTAAGAAAGTAGAAAAAGGTGCAGCTCCAAAGAATCAATTTAAAAAATACATGCTGGAGGGAAACAATGTTTTTTATTAAAATCGCAGCCAAATCAAACAACTGGAAAATGTTAAGATCTATAAATGGACACTGATTCTTATTTGGATATTCCTCAGTACCTCTTACTTTATCATTGGCAGATTGGATACTTATAAAGGAATTTGCCCCAAAATGGCAACATGTGGAGTTTTTGTTAGATGTCCATAGTACTACGAACTGAGCAAAGACTATACTGAATGCATTCTCAGCAGCGATCTGATTGATGAGATTCAATAAATACTATAATCTCAGGTCTACTCCCTTCAAAGAGCCTATGGAACTAATGAATGCAGCAATGACTCTACTTTTCCCTCTTTAAACATCTAGACAATGTTTGATGAGGCCAAGGATATTCAAAAAGCATACTATTATAAAAAATAAGCCTTAACGTTTTTTAGAAACGTAGACAATCAACACAATATCGGATTTTAACTTTCGAAGGGCCATGTATTCCCAACTAAAAAGATATACTCGTTGATTTGTCGAATACAGATGAAACTGAGAGAGCCAGGAATGTTGATGAATCTTTTGTATATTGCCATAGGGATGCTGATTGTCGGAAGAATTGGAGTTTGGATTAAAAGAAAGCTGGCTATAAAGAATATGTTCACATTTTTGAAGTAAAAAGTGATGGCAGCCCCCAACAAATTACTGAACGTGACTCACGCCATGACTGAATTAGAAACTAACTTTGGGCCCATTAATTAGGAAATATGGGCAAAGATAAATGACCTTCGCGTTAAAGAAAGACAAATTGGATATTATTAAGACGATTTTCTTTACTGGAAGATGTCAGCATGATTCAAACAGCCATAGATAATTCTTCATTGTATGATCGTTATTGTTACGAAATCAGTCTTAATTAACATGAATACCAATCAATCATTTTATCATAGTGATTACTACAAATTTTAATTATATAATCCTTCAACATGCAAAATTAATAGGCTAAAAAACCAATGCTTGATCCTTATCGCACTGCGGGTAACTTCATCAGTGGTCGACTCTCGCTCTCTCAATCAGTACCATATGTCCTCACAGTTCCCACCAGCACCTCTTTCAAGGTATATTCAACAGCACTTAATATTAAGGTAGCTTCTCCTCCATTTCCTGCTCTCCTGACTGCCAGTGTTTCATACAATTAGTATACTTACATACGTACTGTCGATAAGGTCATAAAAATGAAGTACCACCATATCGTTGCCCAATGGAATGTAGAAGGTGGAAAAGGAAAATGCACATTATTGAAATTTGATAAGTTAATTGTGCTTGGAGAAAGTAACTTTTTAGCACTGATTGATGAGGAAACTAACGAGATTACAATTCGTAAGTATGGATTTCAGGTGATGGGAGTGGTTCATCCCGTTACTTATGTGAACAAACTAATCCTCTTTGGCAAAGATAAAATGATACTAGCAAATGCTATTTCTGACAAGATCTTATACGAATTTCCTAAATTAGAATAGTTTATGCAATAAAATCAAGTAAATATTGCTCACTGTGAGGCCACACCTTTGGTCGATATTCTCTGTGTGGGTTTCTAATAAGGCACAATAGCTTTTCTAAACCTCAAGAAAGACCAGATAATCTTCACTGTTAAACAAAAATCAACTCCTCGGGCCATCGCTTTTAGCTTAGATCACTCATGGATGGCCACAAGTGATGAGCTAGGAAACGTCATACTGTGGGACCTTGAAAATAAGCGCATTCTTTACAAATTTGAAAAGTGCATCGATGGAGTTATTGATTCATTAGTCTTTATTCCTGGTATACCAATTCTAACTTGCGGAAGTTCCACTGTGAACTGCCTGCGACAGCTTAGAGTGAATTTGGAGGATAGTAGAATACTGACTTTGTATCGCGAGAGAGTGGGAAACCAGTACCCTTTAGAGCATATTACTATTGGAGGAAATAACGAATTGGTCCTATCAACTGCAAATGAGTCAATGTTCATGTCATTTTATGCTCAATGTAATAACTATTTGCTCCCTCGTACTCTTGATTCAAGGCTACCTTATCACCTCATTAGTAAAAATTTCACTGTGCTACTCTACAAAGAACGCAGTCTATTTAAAACATTTAAATTGAACTAATTCCCTGTCATAGGTAAGATTTCACTCAGCAATAAGTATTATATTGTGGCCACCCAGCGTCGATTAATAAAGTTGGGAGCCTCCTACGAGACATAGTGGAAAATATCCAACGTACAAAACATCATTCTGTACAACGAACATTACATTTATGCTTTTACACCTGAAGAGATCGTTGTTTGCGATTTTAACACTGCTACTATCGTGGCTCGAATCGTTAAGTATTGCTCGATTCCGACCACAAATCTCTATAGTAGTATAATATTTGTTATACAGATTTACTGGCTTTTTGGAATACATAATAGGACAGCTTAGAGATATGGGATATGGCCAAGATTTCTGAGGGAAGAGTATTTCCATTGGAGGCACGAGGAGAAGTCTTATGTCTGTCATTTACTTCAGATAACAGATTTCTTTTATCTAGTCATAAAGGGGGAGTGATAGTAATTTGGAACATCGTAGACAATGAACTATACAAATAGCTATAGATGATCGATCATAGTGACACATTGTGGCACTGCTTCACCCCAGACAATCAGTTTATGATCAGTGTAACCCGAGGCAGGAAATAAGCCAACATTTGGAACAATTATATTGGCAAGGTCAGCAGTAGTAGAAGTAAAGAATTGATTTCTTTTACACCGCATATTAGAATCTTTCAAGAAGACTATCGTAAGGAGTTACAGGTTGAAAGCAAAAAAGAGGAGATAACATTCTAATCAACTGAGGATGACGTTATCGATAGTATTCCAGATGCTGAAGATGGAATTCCAGAATATAATTTTAAAGACATCGCCAAATGGATGCCATTGGCATTTTACGATTAAATTAAAGCTAAAAATACTCCAAATTTGAAGGGGTAGATGCCATCCATGCCTTTTTTCCTCGATTTCCGCAACTTAACAGAAGAGAAAAAAAAAATTGAAGAAGAGATGAGGCTGTAAGCACAAAAAAAGAAGAAAGACTACGATGAGAAAAAGGACAAATATCTGTCTAATTAATCAAACGAAATCGCTCTAAATGATGAGTAAAATGAGGATGAATACCTCGCAACTTTTAAAAATTTGACAATGCTCTCGGTTGCCGAAGTTGACTATCAGCTGCGTAAATTTTTGCTTGACCCCTCTAACAAAGGCTACCTGTTACATATGATGATAGTAGTATTGGGCTCAAGCAATCATTAGATAAGGCAGTAATTGAAAGATATTGTCCTGCACAGAATTATCACTATAATTGGCACTGATATCGTTGCTTATGAGCTGAAAGATAGTTGCCAAGAGCTGTTAAGCCTTCTTTCCCCTCTATTAAATGGACTGAAGTAGAAGGTCGATCGCTGCATTGTGATAGCTGACAAAAACTTAAAGTGATGACTCTTGTTTGTGTATAACTTTGTTTCAGAATATTGTAACGATTATATCAATACAACAATGATTATATCAATATAATATAAAAGGAACTCTCATAAAGGTATGCTTCATCCTCTTAAATACTTGTTGCAGCAAATAATCTGGTGACTCTGGTTTTTGTTCGTAATTTTGATTATCATCAATAATAATTTATCCTGACAAGAAATGAAATGTTGAATATTATTAAATATAACCATGCTTAATCGGGTGACGACACGCTTTCTGTTTTCCAAGGAAGCAAAATACATTGGTGAAAGAGGAGAAATTGATAGTAACTTAACTGATGTTCTCCTCGATCGGAAACGCATTCGGCGAGAACTTTATCGTAAGGAGATGTCGAATTTGCCCATGTAGCAGTCTATGCCTAATTTTTATGATAGCCTCGTAAAGATTACTCTCTTTATGCGGCAAGACTGCTGGAAATCGCAATATCTATACTTGATGCTGAATTACAATCAATTGGGCTTTCGAAGAATCAGCGATCTTGTATTCCTTGATAGAGCCTCTTATCTTTTGAATCTACGGTAGATCAAAGATTAAGAGAGATGGCCATCAATACGAGTGGTGATCGCATTGCAACCAAAAATTATCTTGAGCGGAGTTAGCCCTATATGCGAGTTCTTTAGAGAAAATGCATATTTCCTGAAGGAGGTCGATCGGCATAGCTCATAAATACAAAGTCTATAGCAGCACATTGACTCATCAGTGCTACCGTATCTATAAAGTATATTTTGGCATCCCAAACTTACCTTTCAATACTCGTTTCATACGAATATCAGTTCATATCAAGACACCACACGCAATTACAGCATGCTTGGCATACTTGCAAGAAATTTTGCGCTCATCAGCAGCAGAGTAGCTAGAAATTTGGTTAATATTGCTCGGGAAGGAGAAAGATACCGCACCAGCAAAGATAAATTAACTGCAGCAATAAAATAGTTGTAGTCGATGTACTTGTCCAAATCATCTTTTTTCGGTGGAGACACGCCTAATCACGTGGACTTCTATCTGATGGCTCAATTCAAAACGCGTTAGAGTAGTTCACTCTTTATAAAATATCTACATGAGGGCATTGGAGGCTAATTTTGGAGATGGTGGGTGCGGATGAGCGCGCTCTGCCATTACGATCCCGAACGAATCACTACTCTTTGATGCAGTAATTCACTAGCATGATATTGCATTCTTTAAGGATAAATTATCATCACTTCTTCAGCACTGCCAAATAGGAACGCTAAAAAGTACGTTGTCTCTCGATTTTTCTGACTCCACGCGACAGCTGCTTCAGAAAAGACTATAGTTTGCCGCGAATATGGTCTCGCATCAATTTAATATTTTTTTCATTATCAGCCAAACCTAGCTTACGTAGAGCATTTGCGGTTAATTCATCATAACTACTGTTTTCGTATACCTCCAATTCGACCATCTTGCTGTCAACAACTTTATCACACTGCTCATTATCGAGCACAATGACAATTTTGATAAGTCCAGAATCCAGTCTTTTAAATTGCTGTTGTAGGGTGCTGTTGAATTTACTATTGAAGATATTCTCGTTGACATCACCTGTCCGAGCATTGGAATTCTTCTTTGATTTGGCAAAAAGGGGCTCATCAATGAATTATTGTGTCAATTTGACTGAATAAGAAAAACCATACTCTTGTTATAAGTGCGAGATTGTTTCTAAATTGGCTTGTATAGACTGTTTTTTAGACTGGTGAACCAGTCAGAGTCCAGTTTTTGTTTTATGTGCTTATTTATATTGTTTAGCACCTTCTCCACGCTTTCAATCGATTCATCAAGGGCCGATTGCTCAGCAATCATCTACTTCTCACGACTACTTCGAAGCAACGCAGCTTTTTCTATGAGTCCCATCACCTCTCTTTTCTCCTCGCTTGTTGCAACAATTTTATTCTCGCTGTCACAGTACTAGAGTTAAAAATCATCAGAATGGGTTTGGCATTAAAAGGTAGCACGATTGCGTTCTTCTTCATTAGGGTAGTAATAATTCTCAATCATGAGATATACACTGCGATTAAGAGTCGCCACTAACTCTTCACTGTTGGTGAGAGTCAATCGAATGAATGATAAACCAAGCTACTGACTCATAGACTCGCCCTGAGTGCCTATTTAATTCATTTTTTTTTATGTATTGTCCATCTCAACCAACAGCAGGAAGATATCACTTCCCAGTAGCTCGGTTGGAGGAATGCAACGACGTGCATAATCGAAGGTGTCCATTGAGGTTGAGCTGTACAAGACAATGAGCCCGATGTACTCGTTAAAATCAATGGGTTCAGACTGGTTGACTTAATCAAAAGATGAATAAAATGCTTCCCTGACCATAAGGTTCTGAGGGAGCTCGCTATTGAGGAAATCGTTTGATTAATTCTTTAGAAATTCGATTAGCTGGTTAGTCTTAAGTGAGGGGTGGTGATAGACGCCAATTTTGAGTTCGTATTCTTGGCTGTTTATCATTTATTATAAGTTTATTTATTGGATCTTATCATATGGATTGAATATATATTGAATTCATTTATACGGTCACGCACATCAAAAGTCAATTATGATCCTTTCAATCACATCCAACTCACCCTCATCGAACTTTTTCTCAGGGAAATAGCTGCAAGTAACTGATCGATTGGAGAACATGGTTTTTACGAATTCTTTGCGAGCGTAACGAGCTTGCTCGACGTTCTTGTACTTCAAGAAGATATAGCAAAGTCCTTTCACTCTTTGATGCACCTCTTACAAATCAATTGATTCTGGCTTCGGGATGACAACTTGAAGTAAATCACCATGCCTCTTTGCCATGTCTGTCACATCCTCTACAATTTAGTTGTATTCCTAGTCAATACCGAGCTCCTAGACTGTGACAATATTTTTAAGGACCAAGACTCGACTGGGAGGACTGACTAAGCGTTCTTCTATCTTGAGTAGTTGCTAAAATCCACCCATGGCCTTCACTTTTTTGAGAATGGTATCTATATTGCCATCGCTACCAAATTATGAAAGCAGTTGTTTATGATACTCTATGTATTGCTTAGGCCGACCGAGTTTAAGTTGCTGAATTTCGCAAAATTTACATAACCATAAAGTGAAGCGCCATTGAGTGCGAGTCCTGCAGTTGCCTCTTGGGCAGTTCTAAACTAGACAAAAGCATAATGTCCAACACCATCGGGACTAATCCAAGCACTGACTATTGAATCACCCTAAAGTTCGCAATTGATCTCCATTTTCTTGAGTGCAGTATTAAGCATCTGCATCATCTGATTGGCAGTGATGTTAGGAGGCAAGTTGCCTGTATAAGTATATATTTACCCAAATAAAGCTTCTTATCTGCCTTGGAAGTAACCAGCTACTTCTCCGCCTTCATTTTGTTTAACTTGTCCATCTTTTATGGATCATCTGACATGTCACTCTCATCACTTTTGGGAGGACTATCAAAGCGAAATCGACTGCATAAAATAAATTTTACCCATTATCTCTCTCCCTTCTCCAACGTTCATATTTACTTTCTTTGTCACGTTCGCGATTATGCTCGAGAACACGCTATTTATTTCTCAGGTCACGATCACGGTCTTCCTCATACCTGTCTCTAACTAAACCTTTTTTTACTTTTTTGAATGGGAGAATTCTCGTTCGCGACTTTTATGGTTTTTTTCTGCCTATCTTCTTTTGTCTCTGTCATAGTCTTTGCGATCATCACGTTCTCTGCTTCGATCTTTATGATGTTTTTTTTCCTTTCCATTATCTTTGTCTTTCTTTTTATGTGAGCGTGATCTCTCCCGATCGTGGGAACTCTTCTTTTTTTTCTTGCTTTCTGAGTGATCATGGTGGTGATGCTTTTTCTTCTCTTTCTTCTTCTCGAGTGGCTCTTATGGCATTTGCTCGTTCATTCGCTTATAAAATATAATTGAGTGTTAATAATTGAAATTATATTCGTCAATATTTTCCATCAAATAGGATATAATCGAAAAAGTGCTAATAGAATGGTATAAACTTCAGTTTGAAAGCCCCTTTAAAAAATGTGGAAAACTGATAAAATATTTCTGCGCAATCAAAATAAACTTTTGTAGGCTGTCGCTGCGATAAAGTAAATTTATCAATAATAGAATTTAAAAGCAATGATATTTGCTTCATAGCATTTGATAATATTCCATCAATATTCATGGTTAATATAACAGATTGAAGTTATAAACCTGAGAATATTATCAAAATCAATAACTGCCGCAACTTCTTCAGTCATTTGCAACCACAATTTCTTTCATTTTAATCATATTATTTATTTCTCTTATCATGAAACAACCACTGAATTTCAAACAGGCACAGACCACGCTCTAGTTCCTGCTTGGTCCTGTTAAAATTAAAGACGGACTGTTTATGGGCGATCAATTGGCTGCCAAAGTATCTTTCTCTCCACTCAGGACATTGAGTTTATCATCAGTAACAAAGTAACCCATATCATCAACACTGTCTCTAAAGCAGTCCCTAATCTTTATGAACGATTTGGCATCCAGTATCTGTCTGTTCACTGGACTGAAAAGGAGGAAAACGTATTTCTGTTTAGATATAGATTTTCGATAAAAAAAATAACGCACTAAATGCAATCTTTTCATTTGTTGAGGAGGCAATGGAAACAGGCGAAAGCTGCCTGATTCATTCACTTCATGGTAAATCGCGGTCCTGCGCAGTGTTAACTGCATATCTCATGAAAAAATATGACTGGTCGCTAAACAAGTGTCTCGAATTTATAAACTCTAAGAAGTAAGGATTGGATATAAGAAATAACTATCTAATTCAGATGCAGGAATTAGAGCGCAGACTTCAGGCAGAAGCCAAGTTATCTAACACTTGGAACTAGGTAAAGAATTAAGAAGATTTGATATTAGCAAATACCTTTTACAACTCAAAGAAGGTTGAGTGCCAGACAGAATCACCCCTGAAGAAAACTGCTAAGAAAAAAGTGAGTTGGAATTAAAAAATAGTAATTAAGGCAGCAGTCACTACAACTAATAATTTAGCTACCACACTCAACAAACTCAAAGAGGAACAGTCGCCTAAAATTAAACTGCGGTCAATTCTGAAGGGAGATCAAGGACAGGATGAAAAAGAAGATGAATAAAAAGTAGAAGAGGTTCAGCAGATGCAGTTACCAGAGGATCGCTTCATCAGTGCTATTAACGGCAATATTGTCCATGTGACTGTCAACAACTTCATCAACACTGAAAAAAAAGCGAGTGAAACCACCACTTCTAAAATATATAATGCACGTCCCTTTTCATCAGATGCAAAAGATCGTGAAAAAAAGATAAATCCTGTGACTAATGCAAGGCTATTCGGGACCGATGCATTTTCTACAACCTATAAAAATCCTTATGAGACAAAGATGACTGGCAAGATTGGAACGAATTTGAGGGGCTACAAAAAAAGGGAGGAGATAAAAAATCCTATGATGGCCTATGATCGTCCCAATTCCGCTAAGGATAAAGAAGCGGAGAAGAAGAAGATAGGAAGACTTGGAGTACCCAACATCGTTCCGCTTACAGACAAGCTAGGAGAAATGATGGTGACTAATTCGACAGCAAAAAAGCGTTACCCCTCCTCAAATCCGAAAGATGACACCTTCAAATTGAAGTGATATTTTTTTGAAGGTTTTTGCTAATCTATAAAAATTATATTTTTTTTTTAATAACAATATCTATTTATGCCAATACTGTCAAACATGTCAAAAATTAAATTTATTGTCCATTATTTTTCGAAGATATATAACTTGGAAGTATTCACTAATTTTTGATATTAATAATAATTAACAACTATAATATATAAATGATTTTGGGAAATAAGAATAAATCTATTGGCTTTCAATTTAGTTAGAATCGAATGTTGTTGACATCAATGACCATTTATTATAGTAATTTAATAATTATAGTTATGCTCAAATTTTTAGCTGTCTACCAAAAATTGTTTTTTCATTTCACCAAGAGCTTGCCAACAACTCCACTTCTCACAGTTAACAAAACACTTCAGACGTTTATCGGAGAACGTGTTCCTATCTAAAAATACGAGCAATCTTTCTCATCATATCAATCATTCATTGAGCAATCTCTCCAAGATAATCCCGAAGTAAGTTACTAAAAAGTCATTTTTCTGGATCAAATAACTCGCATCTATGAAATGTACAAGTTGCCAAGCAAAAAGCTACTAAAACTGCACAATATATTAGCGGGACAATGCTTTGAATGGGCTAAAACTAAATAAATATCAGAGCTCATTAAGGTCCTAATAATGATGCAGCGCTACAACAAAAAGAAAGCGCTTGCTCTTTTCAAACAGCAGAAATAGATCATTTTTAAAAATTTAAGATCCCTCAACAGTCCAACCATGTTACTTCTCCTTAAATTTTTAAAGGAAGAGAGGATAGATGACCCTCTTATCCGCTAAACGGCTCTGGAAACACTTTATAAGGATATTTAAAATTTAAATCAGGTACAGATTCACACATTACTTGATTGTCTTGCTTGGAGCAAGAAATATATCAACAAAGATTTTCTTATTAAACTGGCAAAAAGGATTTACACCCTTTATAAAACAAACAATTTGTAAGATAGGCATATTTTCAATATTATGTCATATGTTTCAGAAATAGAAGTAAATCTGCGCAGTCGATCTGTCTATGTCGAAGAGCTAGACCAAATCTATTAGTTGATTTTACCCAATTTGCTTGTTGATGCGGGATCTTTAAATGATGTTCAAATTAACCGCTTTGCCTCAGCACTGAGAAGATCGAAATACTACGATGAAACATTAATCCAAAGGTTAATTAATATTTGTATTAAACGATAGATCAAAGAATTTGCAAGTGAAAGATAAATAAAAAATGGAATAACCCTGAGAACATTTGTGAATATTGTCAAGACTATAGCAGTGTTCAACTATCAATCTCCTGAATTTAAGAAATATGTTCTCTCCATTCTAAAACTCATTCAAAATAGTAAAGAAATAATAATACCTCCTTTCATATTTTCAAAATTGCTTTGGTCAATCTGTGTGCTCTTTGAAAGGTCAGAGGTATCTGAGTTATACCCTTTGATTTAAAATTACATTATTCGTGCTTAGGAAATTCCTATTTACTAAGCTATGAATTTTTACTATTGCTATCTATACTTGAGAACTTTTTTTCCTAAAATCGGCGAACAAAAAGAAAAGATATATAAAATGCTATAAGGGCATCAACTATAAACAAGATCATCCAACATTCAAATGGAGGTGCATAATACTCTTTTGGAAGTGGGAGTACCCTGCATTTCCGAATTCAATTTGAATAATATTATCTGCGATATTATGATTCCTGAATGGAAAAATTTGCATAACGTTATCATTTAAATTCATGGATTTAGGCACTTTTTTAGAAATGTCAAAAAATTAACGGGCTCCAATTATTTGAAGACTAAAATCATCAAGAGTGAAATGTACAAGTATTATTTCATCAGTGCTGATGAGTGGTTGATCACTGAGGATAAAAAATCATTTATGAATGACTTCATGGAGCATATTAATCAGCTGGAAGGTCAAAAAAAGGAGGAAAAAGCTTAGTTAGTTACTAAGACTGCTAATAGAATTAGAGGACGACCGAGAGTTTTTAGAATTACTTAATAGTGATATTAATCAGAGCATAGCATAATTATTAATTATGAATAAAATATTAATTATTTTTAAAAAATTGAAAACGTGGTATTAATTATACAGGCATATTTTCCATTTTTATGGTGGCTTTTATGTCCTTCAGTCCG
>Ga0302280_1002793_pt1 | contig 13093 bp, 11 predicted proteins | sample III_Fen_E1_1_FD_198771 | JGI IMG/M metagenome (GOLD analysis project Ga0302280, IMG submission 198771) | Peat permafrost microbial communities from Stordalen Mire near Abisko, Sweden - III_Fen_E1_1 | ecosystem: Environmental > Terrestrial > Soil > Wetlands > Permafrost | place: Sweden: Abisko...
TTTTATCTTCCGCTAAATCTTTACTTAATATGGGTTATCATCTTTATGGTACTAGAGGTACATGTGATTTCTTCACTGAAAACAAATTAAATATCGAAGAAATTGATGATTCTAAATATGATGAATTAATTAATTCTAAAGAGATTGATTTAGTCATTATTATATCCCGACAAACTAAATTACCATTCAATATCGATAAGAAAATTATACCCAGTTTAGGTTATAAAATTAGACGTACTGCAATTGATCATTCAGTTCCTATTATTACTGATATTAAATGGGCTAAATTATTCATTAAATCTCTTGAATTATTTGAAAAAAATAATCGACAAATTTGGATTAATACTACTATCGATTGTGTAACTTCTTTTAATACTATTCGATTACCTGGTTTAATTGATATACATGTACATTTAAGAGAACCTGGTGCTGAATATAAAGAAGATTGGGATTCTGGTACTAAAAGTGCTTTAGCTGGTGGTATTACAACAGTATGTGCGATGCCTAATACAAATCCAGCAATTGTGGATGAAGAAAGTTTGAATTTAGTTGAAAAAATTGCATCATTGAAAGCTCATTGTGATTATGCCATATTTGTAGGAGCTAATAGTCAAAATACTTTAAATATTAATTCTTTAGCAAGTCGATCTGCCGGATTAAAATTATATCTTAATAATACTTATGGACCTTTATTATTAAATGATATGTCAGATTGGGCGGAACACATTAAAAATTGGCCTACAAATGATAGACCATTATGTGTACATGCTGAAAGTAATACTTTAGCAGCAGTATTACATTTAGCTAATATGTATAATAAAAAAATACATGTATGTCATGTCGCACGTAAAGATGAAATAGAAATTATTAAAATTAGTAAATTATCAGGAATGAATATTACATGTGAAGTATCTCCTCATCATTTATTCATGACCGAAAATGATCTTAAATTATTAGGTAGTTGTGGATGTGTTAAACCTCCATTAATGACATTAAATGATCAACAAGCGTTATGGGATAATCTAGATATTATAGATTGTTTTGCAACTGATCATGCGCCACATACATTAAAAGAGAAATTGAATAAAGATCATTCACCACCAGGTTTTCCTGGTTTAGAAACAGCGTTACCATTATTATTAACAGCTGTTCGAGATGGACGATTAAAGATAGAAGATATTATAACTAAATATCATACTAATCCTAAAAGAATTTTTAATCTTGCTATTCCTGATGATGAAGATACTTATATTGAAGTTGATCTTGATCGAAATTGGATTATTCCTAATAAACCTAAATTTTCCAAAGCTGATTGGACCCCCTTCGCAGGAAAAGAAGTATGGGGACAAGTTAGAAGAGTTGTTTTACGTAGTAAAATTGTATATGTTGATGGAGAAATATTATCATCACCTGGTTATGGAATTAATTTACGTAAAAATCAAATTATTCATTCTTCAATTACTAATCCAATTATTAAAAATAAAAATAATTCTCCACGATTAGCTACTGATTTACATATCTTTAAAAATAAAAATATTATCAATTTGAATAAATTAGGATTCAAAGATATATTATCTGTTGAACAATTCACTAAAGAACATTTGAAAGATTTATATGATCGAGCGGATGAATTTAGAATTATTAGACGTTCTGGTGATAATGTATTAAATATCCTTAAGGATAAAGTTGTTGGATTGATTTTTTATGAACCTAGTACTAGAACTATGTGTTCTTTTTCATCTGCTATTAAACGATTAGGTGGACAAGTTGTTGATGTTAATGTAGATAACTCTTCAGTTAAGAAAGGTGAATCATTTTATGATACAGTTAAAACAGTTGAATGTTATACTGATTGTATTATTATTCGTAATGATAAAGCTGGTAGTATGAAAGATATTGCTACTAAATGTAAAATTCCTATTATTAATGCTGGAGATGGTATGGGGGAACATCCGACTCAAGCATTATTAGATATTTATACTATTCGGAGAGAAAGAGGTACTGTCAATGGTTTAACTATTGCCTTGGTTGGAGATTTAAAATATGGTAGAACTGTTCATTCTCTAGCTAAATTATTATCCTTATACAATGTTACTCTTAAATATGTAGCTTTACCAGGATTAGAAATGCCATATGAAATAATGGAATATGTGGCAAATAAAAATATTGAACAAAGTGAATATGGATCTTTAGATGATATTATTGAAGATATAGATGTATTATATATGACTAGAGTACAAAAAGAGAGATTTGCATCTTCTAATGATTTTGATACTACTGATATGAATAAAATTTTCGAAGAATATAAATTATCACCTAAAAGTTTAACCAAAGCTAAAGAAAATTTAGTTATTATGCATCCTTTACCTAGAGTTGATGAAATTAGTACTGAAATTGATAATGATCCTCGTGCTGCATATTTTAGACAAATGAAAAATGGTATGTATGTACGTATGGCTCTTCTTGACATGTTATTAAATAAATAAATATTCTTGATAAAATCTAATTTTTAGTTTTCTTGATAAAATCTAATTTTTGATTATAAAATTAGATTTTATTAGTCTTCTTTGAATAAAAAATGTCTTGGTTAATAAATACTTCTAATCAAGGTAAATTAAAAGAATATATCACATATCTTGATAATAATGTTAAATCAACTTCAATTGATCTGAAAGAACCTGATTCAGATCCAATGACAATTATATGTTATAAAGCTTCGCAATTTGAAGGTAATAGTGTTATAGTTGATGATGTATCATTAGATATGATTGATTCTGATATAGAATCACCTGGAACTAATATTAGATGGTTAATGAATAAATTAGAAACATATCTCGGTAAAAAGGCAATTTTCAGTTGTTTAATAGGAATTCAAAAACATGAAAAAATATACATTTATGAAGGAAAAGTAATTGGAACAATTGTCAAACCTCTTGGTAATGGATTTGGTTTTGGATCATTTTTTTTACCAGATGGTGCTGAAAAAACACTTGGAGAATTTATGGATATTACATATAATGCTCGTTATATTGCCATTCAAAATTTAATAAATAATAATCATATTGCAATCATGGATCCAATTCAAAATTGGAATGGTAAATTTCAACAACAATAACAAAGTATTTTAAAGATTTTTGTTGCTTTGATTAAAATCTCCACATAGCAATTACTTTTTCTAATGAAAAACCATTGTCAATATTATATCCTATTTCTTCCATTTTTTTATTGAGATTCATAGCTTGTTGATTTAATTTTTCAATTGATTGTTCATATGATGCATTAGAAAATTCATTTGATCGATAAGCCCATAAATCATTTTTTTGAAAAATGAACCAACCACCAACTGTTAAACCTATCTCTTTGGAAATCTCAACCATTTCATCTGGTGAAATAGGAGGTTTATATTCGTTGATTTTTTTATCAATATCAAATCCATGATGTAATTCGAATATCGGAATGTTTGGAATTATTTTGTCTGACCAAAAAGATCCAAGTGATTTCTTGTGATCTAATCGATCATCAATATATTTTTTATTTGATGATACATTAATTGTTTTAGACCAATATGTTGATTGATCTGAATCAACATATTCTGTTTTAACATATCCGCTATATATTTCTTCTTCAAGTTCTGTCATAACTCCTTGATTCGAATATTTTTGACAAATCTCTAATGTTGTTAGAATTTGTTTAAAATTAAATCCTTTTGAACCCATTTTACCTGTGGCAAATGCTTCTTGTGAATATAAAGTATGATCAATTGGATGAAAATTTGGAAGTGTTTCATATAAATGTTTATATTCATCATTTGTTACTTGTGGTCCAAGACTCAATGCTGCCACTGGATAGATTTTATTTTGATAATTGTCATCTTGTTCTTCTATTGATATTACAATTTCATGTAACAATTTTGTATTAACTGCGTCGATATGATTATGATATGTTTGATCAGTTTCGATATGTTTAGGATATTTTAAATAATATGGGTTTTCTTGTTCCTCGTGTAAAGCCCTTTGAATTGTTAAATTTATATTATTTTTTACTTCATTTATAGATAAATTAGCATGTACTACACGATAAATACCTAGTTTTTCAAATTCATTTAATACAGGAACTGTTTTTTCTTCATAAACATCCAATCTTTTACGAATAACATCTAAAGTATCATCAAAACGTGCATTTAGTTCTCCATTACAATAATTACATGTTTTCTCTTTCTTGGGAGGATTTTTGGTTATATGAAAATCTCGATTACATGTTTTACAATGTAATCTACCAGATAATCGCATTTCAACTTCTTCTCTGGATAATTTAAAATGAATTGCTAGAAAAGGAATAAATTCTAAATTATGGAGTAAATCTATTATAAATTTATAACATTCAAGATCTTTGGGATATCCATCAAGAATAATGCCTTTGTTATATTTAGTTTTTTGTAATTCAGTTTTAAGATAATTAAAAGTAAGATCTTGTGGAATAATTTCACCTTTTTCTAAATATGGAGCCATTTGTTTCCCTATTTCTGAATCAGTTTTAGCTTCTGCACGAAAAAGCTCACCTGTTGATAAATGTTCCATATTATATAAAGCAGATATTTCCTTCCCTTGAGTTCCTTTACCTGAACCAGGAAATCCAGTAAAAAAAATTACACGTTTTTTCATCATTATGAGTTTCGTTAATCTCTTTTTAATCTAAATTCAATCAATTTTTATAATATATTGCAGCCTAAATTCGCTATAAATCCCTTTTATTAAACAATTTTTTTGATTTTATATTAAAATATATCACTTGAGTAATTTAAATGAATAAACGTATTGGTATTATCGGAGGTGGTCAATTAGGTAAGATGTTAATAGAACAAAATAATAATCAGGCAGAAATTGATAAAACGCAATTTTTTGTTTATTCGGAAGATAAACCGTTAACAGATTTACCACATACTTGGATTAATGGAAAATTAAATGATATGAATGGAATCATTAAATTTGGTATAGAAAATTGTGATATTATTACATATGAAATAGAAAATATATGTGTAGATGCATTAGATATATTGAAAAAAAATGGCAAATTGGTATATCCAGATCCTGAAATTTTGAGATTAGTACAGAATAAGAAATTACAAAAGGAATATTTTGTTAAAAATAATTATCCAACGGCTCCTTTTACTAGTTATAATGTTTTGAGTGAGGTTAATCAAATTAATTTTCCATGTGTTAATAAACTTCAAATTGGAGGATATGATGGTCGCGGAGTTAGAATCATTCAAAATAAAGAACAACAATTATTTGAAGAACCGTCTATAATTGAAGAATATATAAAGATTGATCAAGAAATTTCAATTATAGTAGCTCGTAATTATTTAGGTAAAGTATTTATATTTCCAACAGTTGAGATGTTTTTTAATAATGATCATATGTTAGATTATTTAACTTGTCCCGCTTTTATAAGTATGTGTTTGGATCAACAAATAATTAGTTTAGCAGAAAAATTAGCAAATGATTTAAATTTAATTGGTATTATGGCCATTGAATTTTTTGTTAATAATTATACAAATTTATACATTAATGAAATTTCACCAAGAGCTCATAATAGTGGTCATCATACAATTGATTCTATGCCTAATCAAAATCAATTTAATTTATGGTATCAATGTTTAATGCATAAAAATGATGCATTTGATTCATTAGCTCCATATAAATCATATAATCCTATTAATTATGACGGCAAATTAATTACATTAATGATTAATTTATTAGGATCTAATACTGATAAACCTATTTCAACAAATGTAAATTTAACTTCTTTTTTTTCATCAAAGTTTAATTTACATTTATATAACAAACCAATGTCATTTACTAATCGAAAAATGGGACATTTGACGTATGTTATGAATTATCCAGATCCACCTGCATTATATATTGATGATGATGATTATTATTCACTAGAATCACATAAATATGATAATTATACTTATGAAAAAATTATGGAAAATATTATTCATATGAAACATGCTATTATTATAGGCTCACCTAATAATCAAGTATATAAAAATCCAATTATTTCGATAATTATGGGTAGTATATCTGATATGGAAATTATCAAACCATGTATACAAATATTAAAGGAATTTAAGGTGGAATATTCCGTTAAAATAGTTTCGGCACATCGTACTCCGGTTGATATGATCAAATATGGTCAAGAAATTGCTGATACTACTATTAAAGTTATTATTGCCGCAGCTGGAGGATCAGCTCATTTACCAGGTATGATAGCAAGTGTAACAACATTACCAGTTATTGGAATTCCAATTAAATCACATAATTCTATTAATGGGATAGATTCTTTATTATCTATTGTACAAATGCCTGCTGGAATTCCTGTTGGAACAATGGCTATTGATGGAGCAAAAAATGCTGGATTATATGCTATTAGAATGTTAGCAATATCTGATGAAAGATTAAAGATATTAATGAAAATATATCAGAAATGTTTAGAGGAAAATGTTAATGATATGAATACAAAATTATTAAATTTATAAATATCTGAATATTTATAAATTACTTTGAATTTAGATGAGGAAATAAAATAATTTTTGAAGACCATTTAATCTTACATTAATTGCTGTATTTGATACGGATAATCTGAATATCCAAATACAATCATAATTAGTACCATAATTCATTAAACCAAACATCATAAATGATTGATATGCGGTTACTGGACCTGTTTGACCGCCTTGAGCAAGAGTTTGCCAAGCAGTTATAATTGAGCTGATGTCAACAGTCATTGAATTAATTGACATATTTCTAGTGGTATCCCAAAGTTCGATATTAATACTTCCTGTACTCATATCACTAAATTGAGAAACATCGGTTGTGGTAATTTTTAAAATACTTTTAAAAGCATCTAAAACTGAACCATCTCCATAGGTATCTATACTGTTACCATTTGAATCAAAGACTGATTCATAAATAAAAGAAGCTACATCTGCTAAACCTGTACCACCATTTGATTGTGATACACCAATCATACTTTCAGTATGTGCTAATTCTAAATAAACAGCTGGATCTACATAAGCATCAACTATAGTAGTTAATGAAGCTAATTGATCATCTGTAAGTGGAGTTTGAGTAGTAATAATGACTGTACCATCTTCAATTGAATCTGAATAAGGGATACCTGTGAAATTTTGAGATAAATAAGCTTCAAAAGCTACTGGTTTGTTTACTGTGACGTTAAATGAATAATTTGACATATTTTATATTATCAACCAAGTTTTTATTTTTTATATAGTTTAGAGGATAGTGATTGATTAGATCATCGTCCATGGAACTATATTAGGTAAATTAATAGTTTTAAAGAAATCTATAATTTCTGAATCTTTATATCGAAGACTAAAATGTATTAAGATCCAAATTATTTCTTTATTTTTTTCTATATATGGTTTTAATTGTTGATAATGAATATGTTTCGTTTGATTTGCTTGATCCAATTCATCATCATATAAAAACGTACATTCAACTATAACGTATGGATATATTATTAAATCTTTTTCATATCTTTGGATTGTCATAATACTACAATCACATATATAAGCAAATAAAGGTTGAATAATATTATGAGAGATATCAATACCAGATTTTTTTAATGTAACTATTTCTTTGTTGGTTAAATTTAAATATTCTTGTTTAAGTTTCTTTTTTTCTATTGAAAATAAATAACTAATTGTTGGTACAGAATGATCACATTCTATTATAGTTATTTTTATATTTGAATTTTTGACATTTAAATCAATTGTTGATGATGGTGAGAGTTCAGTATAATTAAAAACATTTTTCATGGACATATTTCCCAAAATATTTAGATTAAACATTGAATTTATATATGTCGAAACATATCTTTTTGATCCTGATGGACCATAAATTTCATGTACTTTATTACCATTTTCATCACCAATTAATGTTAATGGTAATTCAGCAATATGATCTCCATGACCATGAGTGATAAAAATATGAGATGGATGATTGAAATTTTGTGGACCAGCGTCGAGCATGATATCAAATTCAGGAATGTAAAAACCTGTGCGATAAGCTGCACGGGAATATCCTATGAGATTAATATTAATTTTATCTAAATGATATTTTTTATTCCAAAAACTATTGCGGATATTATGAGCATCCATTTAAATTGAATTGATATTATATCAAATTTTTCATTTCTATATAAAATTTGATAATATATCTCCATATATTAGATTAAAATGTTAACATTGCAACAGATAGCTCTTGATCATTTATTAAAACCTTATAAAATTAATACATTAAAGCACTTGTTAAATTTGTACTTACCTATAAATATATACAATTCAATTGTATATTATATTTCATTCAGAAATATGTTAAAATCTCATAGATTTATATCTACAATGATACATAGAATATATACTATGCCATTTAATGAATGTGATAGTTCTTTATATATTATAATGTATCGTGGATTATATGGATGGGAATCTTATTGGTCGTTTCAGAATGATCTGGCATATTATATTAAAAAGAGACTTGCGATATATTTAGGTAGAGCTAATTGGGTATGGAGCATTGATTAGAAATGAATATCATAACATTACAAAAAAAAATTTGATTTTAAATTATTTGAATAATAATGGCTTCTAATTTAACCTTTTGGGTGAAAAATTTGACATATTGGGATTGTGGTATAACAAATATTAATAACATTGAGTTAAAATGGGTATTAAATAATGATATTGAGGATTTAGATAATATTATTGGATTTGTGACGGGAATATGGACTGATGAATTAGAATCTGAAATATATGATCAATTAAAAGAAAAATATGATATAGATGTATGTTTTGATCATTTGCATAAATATTATACGATGCAAAGTTTATTTCAGAGAGATTTTGTATATGATCATTTAGTAAAATTAGAGAAAGGAGTATATGAAATAAAATGGTCAACATGATTTTTACAACACAATTAAGATAGCAACTATTTACTTTGATATTTTTAATATAAATTCAATCAAACACAAAAATGTCATTAGAATCAGTTATTGAGTTTGAATCAGATGAGATAATAGTCAAGAATCAAGAAGATGATGAAAAATCTCTTTTATTTGATGAAATTACAAAGATTATGAAGGAAAATGGAATTGAAGAACATATTGAAAATGATGATAACAATGATGAAGAAGATGATGATAATGATGAGGATAAGGATGATAAGAATATTGGAGTAGTAATAAGACAAAATGATAAATCTGAGAGAAAGAAGATATTATTGGCGGTTGGATATGAGATAACATTATCGGAAGAAATGAAGAGATTTATGAAGAGATATATTCTTGAGAGTAATCATGATTTGATAAAGGATAAGATTCAGGTTGCAATTTGGTTTGCATTACAAAAAAATAGAGCGAATTGGCGTAATTCAAATAATACTATTCCACCAAAGGGAATTACAGTGGAAAATTGTCAGGAGTCTGTATATGTTGAAAATTGGTATAAGAAGAAGGTTAGACAAGGAGGTAAATTTAAGGCAAAATTACTTGAATTATATGTATCGGCGAAGGGTACGATGATAGTAGCTGTATTAAATTGTAATGGTGATATTGCATATGCATTTTTGTATAACAAAGATAAATTGGCAACTTCTATGATTAAGAAGGCTATAAATAGAGGAGTTTATAGTGCACATAATTTACAGAAAGTAAAAATCAATCAAGAATATGCAATGGATGCAAAGCCATATATTCATTATATTTGATTAATTACTTTGTTTCGATCTATTAAATGATAAAATAATCATTTATTGAGATAATTTTATTTCGTTATTTATTATAGCCGTTTTATATTATTTTAATCCATATATTAAGGATATATGGGGATGAGAATTATGGATAAAAATTTGATTGGAAATTGAGATAATAAGAATGACTGAAAAGGATATTAAAAGAGTTGAGTTTTTGATGAATAAACAAAAGAAATGGTGTGAAGAAATGCCTATTGCTAAGAAATTAATAGATAAAATAGAGGGATATAGTGATAATAGTATAGTGGTAGCACCTGGGAGTGAAACGAAAGATAATGTTGAAAATTTGTTGGAAAAGGGGATAATTTTTGGGAAGGAATGGAAAGTGGAGATGAATGAGATGGAAAGAAATAGATGTCATCAAAATTCGGCGAAAATGTGGATGGAACATATTCGTAAATTTTGTAGGGATGATAAAGAGTTAAATCCATCATTATTGATTTGTACTGGTTATATGAAAACATATGATGATTATGTGTGGAGACAACACACATGGTTAGTTGATGTTAAAAATCATGATATTTATGAAACTACTGTTGAGGCTGAAATATATTTTGGATATATTTTGGATGAATATGAATGTTTACAGCATTGTTTTTTTGAGAATGAAGTTGATAGGAATGAATATACTAATTTATGGTATCCAAAACTAGATAATGACTTTGGGAATTTTTGAAGTTTCCCCTCATGACTCTTTTTAAGTTAAATTTGCGTTGATATGAAAGTTATTTAAATATATTTTGGATATATTATGACTCCATTTGAATGTTTACATCATTGTGTAGGGGGGAAGGCGTACTTGATATAATGGAATGCGCTAGTGTATGGTTTTCACTAATTTCTTCATCAGATGCATTGGAAATTATCGTACATAATTGATGATATTGTTCAATAAGTTCTTTTTTCATAATATTCCAATGTTTTTCATCTTTAAAATATAATTTTTCAGTTTGTTCAATCAATTTATCAACATCATCATCCATTAATGGATTTTTAAAATACTTTGTAACATTTACAATTATATCATTGTTTTTATGTTTAAATTGTTTTTTTGACATTTTTTAATTTTAAATTAAAAATCAATTTTTAATTGATATATTCAACACTGTACAAAAATTTTTGTACAGTGCATTTATTTTTTATAGTTTTTTCAAATATAGCACATTTTTGTAGATTTTTCATAAACAAAGTTTTTGTACCAAATGTACATTTTTTAATTACTATATGCCTGCCCGGCCATACCCGACATCACTCGAAGAACGTTGTAATTTACGGCATAGATTTTTAATTTAGCATCGATAACTGTACCTTCGAGAGCACATCCAATAAATGGTTCAATATCGGCAACAAATGTTCCGGGAAGACCATCTGTTTCGAAAGCGCAATTCTCAATGAGAGTGTTAGCATAAACAACTCCAATATTCAATGTAGCTGTGTCAATACGTGAAAAATTGCAGCTGCCTGATGGTTGATGTTCTTCTGGTTTAAGAGCAAATGAGTAAACATTGATACCAGGTGAACGTGGAATGTTTGTGTGGTGTTGATATGGTTGCACCAAATTGAAGTAATCTCCAATACGTGTGGCGAAACGATCATGTCCATTCAATTGTAATTTAGCATATGCTACTGGATTGCCAGATAACAATGGTTTGCTATGTTCATAATTCAATGATCCTAATACATCAGTATAATTGGACCATTGGTTATTAGCTAAGACACCTTCTAAATCATCAACATCAGATGTACCAATTAAGTTTTCGTGTTGAACGATCCAAACCAATTCTTTAACTGGGTGATTGAAATTCAAACGAATCTTATTTTGTGAAGTTGTAATTCCTTCTGATCCAGTGTATTGCAATTGTTCAATCAAGTATTCGTGAGAAACTTGAGCAAAACGACGACGTTCATCTGTATCCAAATAAATATAATCTACCCATAATGAACATGATTCCATACTTAAATTTGTTAAACATTGATCAGCTGTAATAACCAATGCTGAAGCTGGTTTGAAGTCAATATTAATACGTACTTCGTGATATTGTAAAGCAATCAATGGTAATGATAAACCTACATTGCGATTGAACCAAAATTGTAATGGAATAAACAAATGTTTACCAGGTTTATCTTGGGTGCTCCATTGTTGTAATGATCCGGGTAATTGATCTTCTGAACCAAATCCACCTTGACCAATCATTTTCTTGTATCCTTCTTGTTGACCAGCGGGTACTGTCAATTCAGACCAAATTTGTAACCAATCTCCATATTGTTTATCAATTTGTTGACCTCCGATTTCAGCTACTACGCTTTCAATCAAGTGATGACCAACATCATCGACCCAACGGAATGATGCACATTGGCATTCAATCTTTGGTAATTTAACTGTGACATATACACGGTTAATCAAATCTCCATTACGACTAATGAGAGCTTGGACACGTTTGCCGAAATCGGCTTGTCCATTAACGTTTACACCCTGTCTTTCGACATATTTATTGGGATTTAACCCAGGGACTAGAGTACATCTTAAGCTCTCAGTACATTTGTACCTTGAACCCACTACCATTTACTCGTTGAACTGCACTCATAGAGATTCAAATGAATCTCCTTAGAGCTTGGCTGCTGATTGTCCATTTCCATATATCATTTGAGATATATATCATTCTATACTTTTTCACTTTACCTCAGAAGATCTGAGCCATTACCGAGTTTCCTCGATAACTTAGTAGTATAGACTTTAGGAAGTTCCAGTCAATTTGATAATGTTGCTAGCATTTATTAAGTGCTAACTTGCAACTGAGATATTTTTACAAATTCACATTAGTAATTTGCTTCGGATCTCTAAGGGTCTTTGTAATATGATTATCCTGATTTTCATATTCCCGATGCATTTGTACCCCTAATTTGAGGTTTGTTCAATCGCTTCCATAGCGAAGTTTGTGTGACGACGATAAACTACCTTGAAGACATTTAATACCCCATCTTTCGACGTATTTAGTAAAATCATATCGGTAGATATATGTTTTACTTTAAGGGATTGGACTATATCTTAAGCCTATCACATATGGTGATAAACCGAAAACCATTTAGTCTCTGAACCTTTATCATATTCATTATATTAATGAAGTTAGATACTTGGCTGCTGATTGCTCATTTCACATATATACTTGTCGGAATATATATGTTCATCTGTAATTTTTTCACTATACCCCAGGAGATCTGAGCCATTAATATATTTCTACATTAACTTAGTATTT
>Ga0302280_1002800_pt1 | contig 13073 bp, 11 predicted proteins | sample III_Fen_E1_1_FD_198771 | JGI IMG/M metagenome (GOLD analysis project Ga0302280, IMG submission 198771) | Peat permafrost microbial communities from Stordalen Mire near Abisko, Sweden - III_Fen_E1_1 | ecosystem: Environmental > Terrestrial > Soil > Wetlands > Permafrost | place: Sweden: Abisko...
ATGGCATGGCGCTGCAATCTGCCCTTGAATCATATAACCTCAGCACTCGCTTGCAATCAGCCATAAAAGTGGAGCAGGTGTGCGAGCCGTTTATTCGCCGCCGCGCTATTCGCCATCTTGAAAAAGGCAGGATAGTTATTTTTGCGGCAGGTACAGGGAATCCTTATTTTACTACAGATACGGCAGCCGTTCTTCGCGCTATTGAAATAAATGCACAGGTAATCTTAAAAGGCACACGCGTGGATGGCATCTACACGGCCGATCCAGAAAAAGATCTTACCGCTACTAAATATGACAGCGTTTCTTATGATGAAGTATATCAGCAGAACCTGAACGTGATGGATATGACCGCCATTACTTTATGCAAAGAAAACAACCTTCCCATCATTGTATTCAATATCAATGATGAGGATAGTTTCCTGAAAGTTGTTCGTGGCGATGTAGTCGGGACTTCTGTCGGCTTCGAACAAGTCCTACATGCCAAAGAAGAATAAATAAGGTTTATTTAGCTTTCTCTGCCTTCTCTGTTTTATCCTTGTCTAAATTTTCAAGGTTGCTTTTTGCCAGTACAAAATCCGGTGAAATATCAAGCGCTTTCTTGAAGTTCTCTTTTGCTTTCACATTGTCTTTCTGTTCCTCATATACAATGCCTTCAAGATTCAGTGCGGCAGCTTTCAGAGGTACTTCCTGCAGGGTAGTATTGCTGTTAGGTATTTGTATTTTTTCGGTAGCAGCTTCTTTGCTTTGAATCAGGAAATCGAGATTTCCCATGCACTCGCCATAGCGTTGGATGGAATATTCAAGCACTGCTTCCTGGTAGGCGTAGAATAGCTTTTGCGTGGTTTTGAACAGCTTGTCATAATGGTCAATAGCTTCTTTTGCCATTCCCAGTTTTTGCTCCGAACTTGCTATTATTTCCAGGAATTTCATGCTGGATGGGTTTCTTGTGTATGCCTGTTTACCCGTGGCAAGCGCCTGCCCATAGCTCCCTGAAACATAATATAATATAGCCAGTGAATCTACATATTTTGCACTGTCCGGGTGCAGTGCCATCATTCCATATACTGCCTGGATGGCGGTCCTTGCATCACCGAATTTCAATGAATTGCGGTACATACGCATGTATATTGAGTCTTGGGGTACCACTTGTGTACTTTGTATAGTTGATGTTTCGTCACCAGGTTTGTCTTTATGCTTTTGTCCAAAAGCAGTTACCGTAAGCATCAGGTAGATAAGGAGTGCTGTTATTTTTTGCATATGAATATTATTTAACGCAAAGCTAAAATAAAAGGGACTATAAATCAAATGCGGTTTAAAAATTCACTTACCCCTTCCGCTTATACCCACCCCTCATCCTGTAGAAAATGATCCGGAGGAGTTCGGTGCCCATTATCAAGCCATGTTTCAAAACGCGGATACTTGTACCGTCTTTGCTTCTAAGCTTTACAGAGATGCGCTTAATGTCGTAATTTTTCTTCAGAGCCAGGTAAAACAACTCCACATCCATGGTAAAACCGTTAATCCTGGAGAGGCTAAAAAGTTCATCGGCCACATTGCTTTTAAATCCTTTCAGGCCAGCCTGTGTATCGTACCATCCCCCTACAATGAATAGGCCTACCAACCAGCTGAAAACACCACTTACCACATTGCGCGTAGCAGGCATATCTTCATAGTAAACCGAGCGCTGTAGTTTTCTGTCGGCCACTACCATATCAAACTCCTTTTCATTAAGGTAATGAAGCATCGTTTTAATGGCGTCGTAATCATAGGGTATATCCGCGTCAGTGAATATCCGGTATTTTCCTGAAGCATTCTGCATACCCAGTTTTATGGCTGCGCCTTTGCCCATGTTTTTTGGGTTCTCAAAATATTTGCATTGAAGAGATTCTGCGATTGATTTTGTAAGGCCGCTATCCAAACTCCCATCATCTACTACGATAATTTCGTAAATTATAGAAAGCGAATCAAGATATTTGATAAAACCAGACAGGTTTTTTTGTAATGTGAGTCCCGATTTATAGGAAGGAATGATAATGCTTAAATCCATGTCAGCCTCACTAACGAATTAATAACAATAAACGTATTTGTTTTAAAATGTAGCGATCACTGTCTGTCCGGCTTTTACAGCCTGGCCCATTTGGACTTGTATTTTAGCATCAAGGGGCAGATATAAATCCATCCGGGACCCGAATTTTATAAAGCCAAGTTCCTCTCCCTGTTTTACTTTTTCTCCTTGTTTCAGGTAAAAACAGATACGCCTGGCTACCGCGCCAGCAATCTGCCGCATCAGGAATTTTTTGCCATCGGGCGTAGTAATTACAGCTGTATTACGCTCGTTTAGTTCAGAAGATTTTGGATGAAAAGCGACTAAATATAAACCCTTATGATATCTATAATATTCAAGAGTACCACTTATGGGTACACGGTTTAGATGAACGTTTAGCGGCGACATAAAAACCGAAACTTGTATACGTTCTTCTTTGAGATATTCATTTTCGATAACTTTTTCAATCACCACCACTTTACCATCGGCCGGGGAAACAAAAGAATGTTCATCAAGAGTTAGTTTGCGTTTAGGGTTCCGGAAAAACTGTGCAAAAAAGATGAATAAAGCCAATGAACCAATAAGTATAATAGTAAAGAATACAGCAGGCAAAAAATAGCCCACCACCAAATTCAAAGAGAGTAATATTAGAAATACAACCGCTAAAAATATTCGCCCTTCTTTGTGTATCATACCTGTTTATTTAGTTAAATTTAATAAAACTGCCCGCACACCCAAAGAGCATGCGGGCAGCATATGTTGAATTATAGAGTTAAAATTTCCCTCTCAATTTCATCGCCTGAGCTATTTTATCAATAGCTACAATATAGGCCGCTATACGCATATTGGTTTTATACTTTTCGCGTACTTTGAATACAGTTTCAAAGGCTTCTTTCATAATCCGGTCAGCTCTTTCGTTTACCATTTCTATTGGCCAATAGTAACCCATGCGGTTTTGCACCCACTCAAAATAGGAAACAGTAACGCCGCCCGCATTGGCAAGTACATCAGGCACTACCAGTATTCCCTTTTCTTTCAGAATAAGGTCGGCGCTGGCAGACGTAGGGCCATTCGCGCCTTCCACTATCAATTTCGCTTTAATATCCGATGCGTTTTTATGGGTGATCTGGTTTTCAATGGCCGCAGGTACCAGCACATCAACGTTCATTGTCAGGAGTTCTTCATTGCTTACCGGCTGTGCACCAGGAAACCCCGTCAAATTAAATTTATGTGCCAGGTAATACTTAATTGCCTCCGGAATATTTATTCCATCTTCATTGTAATATCCACCGGATACATCAGAAATACCTTTTATTTTTATTCCCTGCTCAGAAAGCAACCTTGCAGAAACAGAACCCACATTGCCAAAACCCTGCACAGCGGCAGATACGTTTTTAGGGTTTAAGCCAAGTTTATCTAGTGCAGCTAATGTGGAGATCATTACGCCCCTTCCGGTTGCATCTACCCTGCCTAGCGAACCGCCAAGGAACAAAGGTTTACCGGTAACTACCGCCGGAGACGATTTGCCCACCTTACGGCTATACTCATCAAGCAGCCATGCCATAACCTGGCCGTCTGTACCCACATCAGGTGCGGGTATGTCGCTATCTGGCCCAAAAACATCAGCCAGCGCCAATGTATATGCACGGGTCAACCTTTCCAATTCGCCTTTGCTTAATTCAGCCGGGTTGCAGTTTATACCGCCTTTAGCGCCCCCAAATGGAATACCTACGATAGCCGATTTAAAGCTCATCCAGGCTGCAAGGGCCTTAACCTCATCAATATTTACATATGGTGCGTACCTTATACCACCCTTTGAAGGGCCAAGGTAGGTGGAATGTATAACGCGGTAACCTTCAAACACCTTAACACGGCCATCATCCATAGCCACGGGCAGGTTTACTTTTATTTCCTTTGAAGGGGTGATCAGAAGATTATAGGTATCTTCATCAATTTCAAGAAGTGAGGCCGCCTCATTAAAACGGCTTTTCATGGACTCTAACGGATTTTCCGTTTCTTCCACTACAGGGATATGTTCAATTTCTGCCATGCAGTTGCAGTTATTTAAGTTTCAGGGGGCAAAGTTAAGGAGGTTTTAATTTTAATCTTCGTTTTTTTAGAGATTTATTGATTTTAAGGGGTGAAATCCCCGCCGAATTCCAGCTCTTACTGGCAGATTAATGCCTTTTAGTCCAAGTTACTTATATTTGCAACTTAATATAAACCCGTTAACTGATATTTTACGCTAACTAATAGAGAATTAACCTGTAATGCTATTTAATTCCTGGCAATTTTGCCTGTTTTTTCCCATAGTTACCATTATATATTTTTTACTGCCGTTAAAATTCAGATGGGTGCATTTGCTATTGGCCTCGTGTATTTTTTATATGGCCTTTATCCCGATTTATATTTTAATACTATTCTTTACTATTCTTATAGACTATATTGCCGGTATCCAGATAGAGAAATCGGCTGGTAGTAGAAGAAAGGCTTATCTTATCCTTAGTATTATCGCGAATGTAGGTGTACTTGCCGTTTTTAAATATTACAATTTTTTTACAACAAATGTAAACGAGCTGATACAATATTTGCACTTTACAGTATATCCCTTGCCTTATTTGAGTATCATCCTGCCTTTAGGACTTTCGTTTCATACCTTCCAGGCAATGAGCTATACCATAGAAGTATATCGTGGAAACTATAAGGCTGAAAAACATGCTGGTATATATGCTTTATATGTCATGTATTATCCGCAATTGGTAGCAGGCCCTATTGAGCGGCCACAAAATATAATTCACCAATTAAAAATAAAACACGAATTCGACTATCGCAGGGTATCAGATGGGCTGAAACTAATGCTATGGGGCCTCTTTAAAAAGGTTTTCATTGCCGACAGGCTCTCGCTCACTGTAAACTTAATATATAATGACCCGCATAAATACCAGGGGCTGACCCTGATTATGGCCACCATAATGTTTTCCATCCAGATATATTGCGACTTTTCCGGTTACACCGATATTGCCCTTGGGGCCTCTAAAGTAATGGGCATAAAACTGATGGAAAATTTCCGCCAGCCTTATTTTTCTAAATCAGTATCTGAATTCTGGCAAAGGTGGCATATTTCACTTTCATCATGGTTTTATGATTATTTATTTAATGGTATAGTGGTGGTAAGGCGTGACTGGGGGAAATGGGCAATCGTTATGGGGTTCATTATTACCTTTTTAATAAGTGGTTTCTGGCATGGAGCAGGTTGGACATATATTGTCTGGGGCCTTATTCATGGCATATGCCTGGCAGTTTATTTTTTATTCTCGGGGTTTCGGAAATCTTTATCAAGGCGGATTGCCCCTGGCATTTATGATGCTTTTAGTATATTTCTCACATTTTCTTTTGTATGTTTTGGATATATATTTTTCAGGGCTAATTCTTTATCCGATGCCTTTTATATTGTATCCCATTCTTTTAAAGGGCTGTCTTCGCTCCATGACATGAAGTGGGAATTATCAGTGTTACAAATTACTTTTTTACCACGAATCCTTCTTGGCATAGTTCTTTTATTATTAGTTGATTATACAAATACAAAAAGTGATGTCATTATTGAAATTCTGAGGTACCCCGTTTGGGTGAGAAGGATTATTTATTACGCCATACTTTTTCTTATTTTCAATTATGGGGTATTTGCCAATCAACAGTTCATATATTTCCAATTTTAAAAGAAATAATGGTTAAGCGCTTTATCATAAACTTGCTAATATTTATAAGCCCTCCAATACTGGTACTTGCCATTCCTTTCTTCGTCCTTTTCAAATCAGGAGAATATACAAACCTGAATGCAATAATAAAAAAGCAGGGAAGCGGCGATAAAAAGTACTTCTTTGGGTTAGCATATACCGACCCAAGCAGATATTATAAATACCAGTTATTTTTAAAAAAGGAGCCTGAGATTATTGCGTTAGGTTCTTCCCGTGTGCTGCAGTTCAGGGATTCCTTTTTCAAAAGCCCTTCATCTTTTTACAATATGGGTGGCACCATTCAGCACCTCAATACTCTTGAAAAATTTGTTGATCTTATTCCTGCTCAGCATCACCTCAAAGTAATAATACTTTCCATAGATCAGAATTGGTTAAACCTAAATTTGCTTGAAGGATTCGGACAAAGAGAAGGAGATTTTGATAAGTATAATTACCCGATTGGCAGTTTTCTGCCAAACTCATGGGATGTCTATAAAGACATTTTTGCAGGTAAGATCAGTTTAAGCAAATTAATGGTTAATAATACTAATGATGGCTATGGCTATTTTGGTGTTGCAGCAGTTATGAGAAAGGCCGGAAACAGGAATGATGGCAGCCGCTATTTCGGTGAAGGGGAAAATCAACAACCCTATTCAACCCGTTTTCAGCTTTTTATTGACAGGGTGGTAAAAACCCATGATGAACAATTCAAATCCGGAGATAGCCTTGAGTATAAAAGTTGTTTACAGCAGTTTTCGAGGATACTTGGAAAATGTAGAGCAAAAGGGATTTATGTTTCTGCTTATCTCGCTCCTTTGGCAAACTGCCTGACTGAGGAATTGCAAAAAGACTCCGTGCATTATGCTTATATGCGCCACCTGGGGGATTATTTGAAACCGGTATTTTCTACTTATAACTATCCTTTGCAGGACTATACAGAATTGAAATCCCTTAGCATGAATGATAGTGAGATGTTAGATGCCCTGCATTGTTCTGAAAAGATGAGTTTGCGAATCTGGCTTGATTTAGGCAAAAAAGACCCTGATCTTCTGCAATATGCAGACATCCCTTTTCTCAAAAAATCCCTTGACGAAAACAAATACAAGTTTGAAGTTTTCGGATATTGAGAATTAGCCCAATTACAAACTCCCCGTCCTTCCACCATCCACAGGCAAATTGATACCATTGATATAAGAAGCGGCGGGGCTTGCAAGAAAGGCTACGGCATTAGCTATTTCTTCGGCAGTACCGAAGCGGCCAGCAGGGATCTCATGCATCATATTTTCTTCGATGGCCTTGTTTTCTATATTGCTTTTCGCTGCACGGTTTTGGATAATGGTTTTCAGGCGGTTGGTATAGGTGGCGCCGGGCAATACATTGTTTACTGTTATGCCAAATTTTGCCACTTCATTGCTAAGTGTTTTGCTCCAGTTGGCCACTGCGGCTCGAATGGTATTACTTACTCCCAGGTTGGGAAGAGGTGTTTTTACAGAAGTGCTTATTATGTTTATAATTCGCCCGTAACCGGCTTCTTTCATGCCGGGCAGCAATGCTTGTACAAGCAAATGGTTTGCTATGAGATGCAGCTGAAAAGCCGCTTCAAAATCTTCTGTTTTTGCTTCAGTTACAGGCCCCGGTGTTGGGCCGCCTGTATTGTTGACAAGGATATGAACGGTAATTTTATTGATTTGAAGAAATTTCTTTACTTCTTCTATCATCAAATAAGGCTGGCTCATATCTGCGGTCACAATAAAATGCTGCTGCCCTATGCTAATATCCAGTTCTTTTTTCACCTCTTCCAGAGAAGACGCATTGCGGGCGAGCAATATTACATTAGCGCCAAGCCCGGCAAGCGCTACGGCAGAAGCCCTTCCAATGCCTTGCGAACTGCCTCCAACGAGGGCTGTTTTTCCTTTAAGGTTTAAATTAAGCATGGGTGTTTTTAGTTTTTTTCAAAGACATATTGGATAAGGTTAGCGCCCATTTCCAGCGCCTGCTCGCGTTTATCTTCCGGGTCATGATGTATATCCGGGTCTTCCCAGCCATCGCCAATATCGCTTTCAAAATCGTAAAAGCAAACCAGTCTTCCCTGGTAGATCAACCCGAACCCCTGCGCGGGCTTGCCGTCATGCTCATGTATTTTGGGTACGCCATTGGCGAAATTATATTTCTGATGATAGATAGGATGGTTATATGGCAATTCAACAAAAGTGAGTTCAGGAAAAACTTTTTTCATTTCGCGGCGGACAAATTCATCCATGCCATAACTATCATTGATATGCAAAAAACCACCTCCGATTAGGTAATTACGCAGGTTCTGCGCCTCCTGTGCTGAGAAAGAGATATTCCCATTCCCGGTAATATGAACAAACGGGTAATTAAATATCTCTGTGCTTCCCGGTTCTACATCGTCCGCATCCGGGGCTATATTGGTGCCGAGGTTTTTATTGCAAAAAGCTATCAGGTTAGGCAGTGAAGTGGGCGCCACATACCAGTTGCCACCCCCGTTGTAGTGCATCCGGGCTATTTTAATAGTCGGGGCGGGAGGGGTGAAAGATGTGAGCAGGGCTAATGCCAAAAAAGCAAAAAATATTCTTTTCATATTTATTCTTCAAAGTTAAACGCAATTAACTGCCAATGTAGTTCAGAATAAAAACTTTTTTTGCCACAAAGGCACAAAGAAATTTAATTCTTCTTCCATTTCAGTTTTTTACTTTGTGTCTTCGTGGCAAAATATCTTTCATTGCGCTTTAGCGCATTTGTAATATCTTTTATTTTCCTACATTTGTCTTCCCATGAAATACATTACCCGCGCTGTTTTGATCCTGTCGGTAGTAAGTCTGCTGAATGATGTTTCCAGTGAAATGCTGTACCCCATTATGCCTATGTTCCTGAAAAGTATAGGGTTTACCGCGGCAATTATCGGCATCCTGGAGGGCGTGGCCGAAGCCATCGCTGGCCTGGGGAAAGGTTATTTTGGCCAACTGTCCGATAAATCGGGTAAAAGGCTGCCCTTCGTTAAATGGGGATATTTTATTAGCGCTATTGGAAAATCTATGCCGGGCTTATATACCTTTACTGCCTGGATATTTTCTTCGCGGTCATTGGATAAAATGGGAAAAGGCCTGCGTACGGCTGCGAGGGATGCCATGCTGAGTGATGAAACAACCAAAGAAAACAAAGGGAAGGTTTTTGGTTTCCATCGGGGAATGGATACCTTCGGCGCAGTCATTGGCCCCGCCATAGCGCTGATTTGGATATTTTATAAGCCCGGCGATTATAAAAACATTTTTCTTATCTCCTTTATACCAGCTATCATTTGTGTTGGGTTCCTGTTTTTGCTGAAAGAAAAATCAAACCCTGAAAAGAAAGCGTCATCGCAAAAAAAGACAATTTTCAATATTAACCTTTTGAAGTTTTGGCGAGAGAGCGGCTCTGACTATAAAAAAGTTGTAGGCGGGTTATTGGCCTTTGCTTTTTTCAATAGCTCCAATTTCTTTTTATTGCTGATGATGAAGCAAAAGGGGTTAACTGATTTTCAAATTATCGAGGTTTATATTTTCTACAATATTATTTATGCAGCGGCTTCCTATCCTTTTGGCGGCCTGGGTGACAGAGTGGGCATGAAGACGGCTTTTCTTATTGGTTTGGTTTTATTTGCTGTTGTTTATGGAGGCATGGCCCTGACTGACAATTTATATATTTACTATTTTCTTTTCTTTCTTTATGGCTTGTATTCTGCTGCTACAGATGGCATAGCATCGGCATGGGTGAGCAATATCTCGAAAAAAGGGTCTGTGGCTTCGGGCATCGGTTTTTATGCGGGCATGAATAGTATCTTTCTTCTTTTTGCGAGTGTGATAGCCGGTATTATTTGGGGCCATTTTGGCGCGCCGGCTACGTTTATAGTTACAGCCATTGGCACAGCGGTAGTAGTTCTTTATTTTATGTTAATGAGGTTTGAGAAAGCAGATGTTGAATAGTTTTTTTAATTCACAGCATCGCCTCTTAGAATGCGGAACCTGGTTCTTGCTTCTACAGCATACACGCTGCCTTTAAATTCAAGCAACAGCTTTTCATACAGGGCTTTTGCCTTATCAGGTTCATTCAGGTTATTTTCTTCTATCTGAGCTTCTTTATATACAGCTTCATCTGCGAAAATTCCGTCTTTGTAGCTGGTGTATACTTTTTCGTACATGGCGATGGCGGCAGGGTAATCATGTTTTTTCATCCCAATTTCTGCACGCTCCATCAGTATATAGTCGTCAAGGGTATTGTTGGGGAATTGTTTGTTTATCGTATCGAATTTCTGTTCCGCTTCTTTCAGGTGGTTCTGAAAGACTAGAAAATCACCTTCAGCAAATAAAGTAAGTGGTACGGATGTACTGTCGGTACCCAGGTTATCCTGTATCTCAAGGGCCAGTTGCAAAGCATCATTGGCAATAAGTTCAGAAGTAGATCCCTTCAGGACATTAAGTTGCGCCTGCGCCCATTCAAAATCGCCACGATAAAAAGAAAGTTTTGCATTCCTGAATTTCGCTTCATGCCCGAGCGGCGCATCTTTAAACATCTTTTCTACCTGAGAATAATAAAGCGTTGCTTCCCAGTTATCACCGTTCAGGAGTGAATAATCACCCAAAGCCAGTTTTGCTTCGCCCCCCTTTGCCATATCTACTCCTGCTGTGCCCACGTAGTTTTTAAGCAGGTCAATGGCTTTATCTGCCTGACCGGTATACTGTGCATCCATTTCAGAGAGTCTCAATACCACTTCGCCGCTTTCGGGACGGGCAAGCCCGTATTTATTCAAAAAATCGGAATAAGAAGTTTGCAGTGCCTTTATATCATCCTGAGTATAGGCGCTTGTCTGGGTTATTTTTAGGTAGCGGAGGTCCAGCATTCCCTTTTCGGCAGGGATATAAAAAAACGCATCTGTTCCCTGGTCCAGGACATCCTGGTACGCCTTTTCCGCCAGGTCATATTGATGGTAATCTATCATGATATGGGCGAGGTCTACAAGGCGGCGACCGCCTTCTTTCAGTTTGCGGTCGAGCGATTTTGTTTGTATCAGGGCAGCGCTAAAATCCTTTCTTTGCACGAAAAGCCAGGTCAGCAGGTCGGCATACTGGGTATTGTCAGGCTCGGCCTGTATTTTTTTTAGCAGTTGCTTTTTCAGTACCTCGAAAGTAGCGTCTTGCGCTACCGCTTCCTGCATCTTTTCTTTTACTTTATCAAAGTCAAAAGAATTAGATCCCAGCAGGTTGAGGTATTCGTCTATCATTTTTTCATTATCTACTGTTTGCTGGTACAGGTCGGCTAGTTCGTAGGCATAATCCAGTTTTTCGCCGTTCTTTTTTCTGGCTTTCAGGTAAGTTTTTATTTCATAGTCTTTCAGTTCGCGGCGCTGGAAAGCAGCTGACACCTGTTCGGTCATTTCCGGGCTACCGTCCATATTCTCAACTACCTTATCATATAGCTGTTTGCTGTTTTTATCCTGCCCGTCCAGCCCATACACATAGCCAAGGTCTATTTGCAGGTTAATATTCGTCTTATCTTTTTTGAGGAGCTTTTTTATCTCCTTTTCGGCATTGGCGTAATCTTTCAGTTTCAAAAGGCAATCAAGGTAAAGATCATAATAATCAACCGAACCGGAATTGTTTTCAAGGAGGGTTTTATACAATTCAGCAGCTTTATCAAATTCCCCTGTATTGTAGTATTGCGCGGCGAGGTTCTCGTTCAGGTTAAAAGTATGCCCGCTGCCATCAATCTGCGCCTTTGCGACAAAAGCGCTGAAAAACAGCATCATCACTATAACTAAAACCTGTTTATTTTTCATCCTGAATATGAACTCTATTTACCCACAACAAAAACTTTACCATAATTGCTTCAAAATAAGAAGGGGCAAAAATACAAAGATAGTTTACGAGAGTGCTCCCATTCTAAAATAGAATAAAAATAGAACAATGCGATCAAGCATTGCAAGCTATCTGTTTAAAATACAGGCAATTAAAAATTAGCCTCTCAAAAGTTAGAATAGATTTGCACAAATTAGAATCCAATTCGCTCAAAACAGCGTTTTTGCTATCCACTGCACACTATCCACCATCCACTTTTTTACCAATAAATAAAGCCGCCAACTGGCGGCACGAAAACTTTCTTTCGCATGGCTAATATACACATTTTCCCCGGCATCTCCAAACCAATCCTAAAATCTTTTTTACCGCATGAAACTTTTTCCATATTTATGGAATTTTTCTCTTTCGTTTCTGCAAATTCAAGGCGCTTTTTCAATTTTTTTTTTCAAAATGCGACAAATTTGACGCATTTAGCAATGCATCTTTTCCTGTAAAAATGATACAATTTTTTATAAAATATAAGGGGAGATTTGATTTATCAAAATTAAAAAAAGGAGGTTTTTTTGAAAAGGAAAATCATCATAATGATAAATTGATGTGAAGCATATCAGTTTATCGGTCAATAACGTACATTCAAGTCAAAGTCTATTTTTTAAAACACTTTAAAAATTAAATCAATGAAAAAGATTCTTTTTGTTTTAGCTTTTATGGGATGCCTCTTCCTACCGAACTTAGGCAGGGCGCAATGCATGGGGCAAATGGAAGTAGAGAACAGCTTGAATTGTCCAATTCAAGTTACACTTGTTTTATCCGGTGCAATGTGTTCGAATATTGTTATCAATCTTTCTGCTAATGGTGGCTACCAGTGTGAAACCATTCCACCCGGCTGTACGGTAACATCTGTACAAGTATATGACGCAACGGGTGGTGGTACAGCAGTTTGGAATGTAACGGGTGGCTGCATAAGTGGATATGGGATGCAAACAGGGGGCGATATTTGTGGGTTAAGTATTATTTCGGGTACTGGTTGTATAGGACCGAATAACATACTCCAAATCCTAAATGGTTAAAATTTTTATTGGATATTTACTAAAGTGCCGCAGTAAGAAACTGTGACACTTTTAATGTTAAATCCATTTATTTTTATACTGTTATAAAAATATTCTTAATTCAGTTTTTTACTTTTGCCATAAATAAATCTACGAATGAAAAGAGTTAGGCTTTTGTTGATTATTGGTTTCTTGGCTATTTCAATAGCACCTCTTCATGCGCAAACAAATTCGGAATTAGGCTGGGCGACTTATTTTGGGAGTTTGGTAGCGGGAGTAGCAACTGATAAATCGGGTAACGTATATATCACCGGAGGTATTGGCATTGGCCCCGGTATTGCAACAGTTGGGGCATACCAAACTTTCTTTGGTGGTGGCGATGATGCTTTCTTAG
>Ga0302280_1002801_pt1 | contig 13070 bp, 14 predicted proteins | sample III_Fen_E1_1_FD_198771 | JGI IMG/M metagenome (GOLD analysis project Ga0302280, IMG submission 198771) | Peat permafrost microbial communities from Stordalen Mire near Abisko, Sweden - III_Fen_E1_1 | ecosystem: Environmental > Terrestrial > Soil > Wetlands > Permafrost | place: Sweden: Abisko...
TAGCGACTTCAGCATACTGCTCAACAATTGCGATTAAGATTTGATTTTGTCTAATTGTCATAATGGCATTCATCCTTAACAACTGCCAGTATATACCATTTAGCACTCAATAGTCAAGAGTGCTAATTAAGTTTTTTACAGATTAAATAATGATAAAAGTTGCTTAATCTCGCTTAAGCATGACAGTAAACGCCTCGGCTGGAATATCGACTTTACCAAATCGCTTCATTCTTTCCTTACCTTTAGCTTGTTTAGCCCAAAGTTTTTTCTTTCTAGATACGTCACCACCATATAGATGTGCAGTGACATCTTTTTTCATAGCCCCTACGTCTTCCCTGGCAATAAACTTACCACCAATTGCCGCCTGAAGACTGACTTTAAATAATTGTTTTGGTATTATGTCTTTTAGCTTATTTACAGTTGTTCGACCTATTGATTCAGCTTCTGACCTATGGACAATAATGCTTAGGGCATCAACTCGATCGCCAGCAACATAAAAGTCTAGTCTAACCAGATCTTCGGCTCGATAACCATCTAGGTCGTAATTAAAAGAGCCGTAACCACTAGTTAAACTCTTTAATTGATCATAGAAATCTGTTAATAGATTAGATAGTGGTGCCTCAAAGTTCATAATTGACAGTTGTTCGTCAACAAAAGACAAACTCTTTTGAAGTCCTCGTTTTGATACAACTAGATTTAAAACGCTACCAAGATATTGTTTTGGACAAACTATCTCACCCCTTACCCAAGGTTCTTCAATAACTGAAATTTTCGAAGCGTCTGGTAAATCTGATGCTGATTGAATATCTAATTTATCTCCATTATTTAATGTAATCTTATAGTCAGTTGAAGGATTAGTCACAATCAGTGACAAACCATACTCCCGCTCCAACCTTTCTTTAACTATATCCATGTGAAGTAAGCCTAGGAAACCGATCCTGACTCCAAAACCAAGAACAGATGAATTTTCTAAGCTAAACTGCAAGGCCGCATCACTTAAACTTAGCTTAGCTATAGCGTCTTTTAGTAGTTCATATTGTTCGTTAGTTTCAGGAAAAAATCCAGCGTAAACAAATGGTTTAACTTCGACGTAGCCAGCAAGTGGCGTCTCAGCAGGAGACTTAGTTAGAGTTACTGTATCACCAACTTTTGCTTGCCTAGTAGTTTTTAAGTTGGTAACGATAAACCCAATTTGGCCATTATCTAGTTTTGGCATTGAGGTAAGTTCTGGCGTTAAAAAACCAAGATCTAAGGCAATTCCCTCAGCTTCAGTTGCCATCATTTTAATTTGATCACCCTTCCCAAGTTGACCATCAATAACTCTGACAAATAAGACCACACCTCGGTAATCATCGTAATAACTATCAAAAATTAAAGCTTTTAGACTCGCCTGAGGATTACCTCTTGGACTTGGTATAGTACTAATTACTCTATCTAGAACCATCTCAACTCCATCACCAGTTTTAGCTGAAATTTTTAATATCTCATCCTGGCTGCAGCCTAATAAATTAATTATCTCACTTGAGACTTTAGCAATATTAGCTGCTGGGAGATCAATCTTATTTAAAACTGGGATGATTGTAAGATTGGCAGCGATTGCAAGATATACATTAGCTAGAGTCTGAGCCTGAATCCCTTGGGAGGCATCAACTACTAAGATTGCGCCTTCGCAGGCTTCTAGACTTCTTGATACCTCATAACTAAAATCGACATGTCCTGGAGTATCGATAAGATTTAGTTGATAACCTTTATAGTCCATTTTTACTGGAGCTAGTTTAATCGTAATGCCCTTTTCACGCTCTAAATCCATGCGATCAAGCATCTGATTTTTCATGTTGCGCAGTTCAACCGTACCAGTAAGTTCTAACATTCGATCGGCTAGCGTGCTCTTGCCATGATCAATGTGGGCAATTATGCAAAAGTTTCTAATTTTAGTTGGATCCATCGTAGTCTCAAATTATACCCTAAAAGGTGTGAGAGGTGTTAGTAACTAGTTCGAAAAATCCTACCACTGATTGATCGAATCTTTCGAATTACTGGGTTAATCTCATCTAGACCAAAGGCGTAAGATACTAGTAGATGAACTAATAGGCTAACCCCTGCGATTAAGCCAAATTTAGAACCTAGCGTAACAAAACCACGATCTTTAAGTTGAAGTGGTAATGAGCTAATCATTAGATATGAAATAAGCGCAGTAAAGCCAGTGACAGAAATAATTTTCAGCAGTCCAGATATAAAGTTCTTATTAAATATATGATGGTCTTTAATTATCATAATTATGACAAGCACAAATACTTCAATTGCAGCTACAACTGACTGAGCTAGCGCCAATCCTTCAACGTTATAAGCAGATGGACGCGAGAAGACGTAAGCTAAGATACCGTTTAAGATAATAATACCAACTGATACCAGAAGTGGAGTCATGATATTTTTTTGGGCAAAAAACCATCTAGAGATAATGCTGTAGATAGTATTAAACAGTATGGCAGCCGCTAAGAAACCAAAAATACTTGAAATTTGTCCAGAGTCTTTTGCAAAGATTAATCGGGCCAAGTAACCTCTAGTAAAAAAACAAATGATGGTTACGGGTAGTATCATCCAAATTAGAATTCTTAAATATTTTAAAAAGTCTTCTCTAAATTGATCCATTTGATTATTAGCAATTCTTCTAGTTAGTCTCGGGAAAACAGCCATGGAAATCGTTGAACCAATTAAATAGATTGGTGCATTAGATAAAATGTTAGCGTTATTATAAAAAGTCACATTTCCAGTACCAAGTCCATCAGCAAAATGGGTTTCAACAATACCTTCAATTTGGTTAATACTCAGGCCAATTGATCTAGCGGGAAAGTTGACCATAACAGTTTTAAAGTCTTTTCGGTGCCAAAAGATATTATGGTTCCAGTGGTAATCGATTCCGATTAATCCAAAGGCTATAATTATAAGCTGTAAAACTGCCCCAACTAAAGCTCCAACTCCAAGTCCAACTAGACCAATGTTGTGTTTAAAGATAAAAATACTGAGGATAATCGAAGTATTATAGAAAATTGGACCAAGCGCAAAGAATACAAATCGATTTAGACTTTGTTGCAAACTAGTTAAAACACCAGATACGGTAAACAAAAATGGGTTAAAAGCAATTAACCGAGTAATAATAACTGCGTTGTTAAGCTGAGCTGGTGTCATACCGGCAGCCACAACATGATGAATTAGAGGACGAGCAAATATAAAAATAATTGCCCCGGCTAACAGTGTAATAAGCGCAAACAGATTTAAAATACTAGTAGTTAGCTCATAAGCTGCGGTTTTATCTTTTTTAGAAAAATGCTGTGAGATTATAGGAATTAAAGCCACACCCAAAGCACCGGCTGCAAAAGTATAGAAGAAAAAATCAGGAATATTAAATGCTGCAAAATATGCATCAGTGCTATTTGGTCCAAAGGCATGAAAATTACCATTAACTAGTTTTGTTCGTACTAGACCCAATATTTGAGTTAGTAGTGCCGAACCAACCAAAAGCATTGTGATATTACTTATGCCCTTGTATTTATTGGCATATTTTATGATTCGGTTCATCTACATATATTATAGATTTATATGCTAGAAGTTCTAGCATAAATTGTGTTTTTTAGTACAAATTAGCGCTTTTAGGTAGAATTGTACCGTCTAAAAGCTTCAAAACTTCTTCAGCCTCAATTGTTTCTTTCTCAATTAATACATCTTTTAGTCGATCAAGATATTTTCGATTAGCTTTAATAACTTCAGTGGCTCGTTTTGCTGATTCAGTAATTAGAGCTTCAACTTCCTCGTCAATAACTTTTGCAGTCTGATCAGAATAATCTCGCTCATGGACTAATCTATCGATCATCATTCCCTCATCAGCTCTAAACACTTGATCACGAAGTTTATCGCCCATACCTTGGTTAACTATCATGTCTCTAGCTAGTTCAGCGGCTTTTTGAAGATCACTTCCAGCTCCAGTAGTTACGTGATCACGACCATAAACCACTTCTTCAGCAATTCTTCCACCAAGCATTCTCGCTAATATATCCTTACGTTCAATTAGACTCTGATAGCTTTTATCATCTGGTGGAATAAACCAAGTAACACCTCCAGCACCACCTCTTGGGATAATCGTGACTTTGTGAACTGAATCGCTGTCAGGAAGAACGTGACCTACAACTGCATGTCCGGCTTCATGATAGGCAGTAATTTCTTTTTCTTTGTCAGACATGATCCTGCTTTTTCTTTCAGGTCCAATAGCAACTTTTTCAAAAGCATTTGTCACGTCATCCTGGGTTATTTCCTTGTGACCGTTTCGAGCTGCTAAAATCGCAGACTCATTGGCAATGTTAGCAAGATCTGCACCTGATGATCCGGCAGATTTTCCAGCTAGAGATGACAAGTCAACATTTGCAGCTAGTGGTTTAGTTTTAAAATGTACCTTCAAGATTGCTTCACGGTCTTTTCTATCAGGCAAATCAATATTAACTCGTCGATCGAAACGTCCTGGTCTAAGTAGTGCAGGATCGAGTACGTCAGCTCGGTTTGTGGCAGCTAGAACAATCACATTTGTACCCTGTTCAAAGCCATCCATTTCAACCAGTATTTGATTTAGGGTCTGTTCTCGTTCGTCATGTCCGCCACCCATGCCACTACCACGTCTTCGCCCTACTGCATCAATCTCATCTATGAAAATAATACATGGTGAGTTTTTCTTAGCTTTTTGAAATAGATCTCTTACTCGACTAGCACCAACTCCAACAAACATTTCAACAAACTCTGATCCTGAAATACTAAAATACGGCACATTTGCTTCTCCTGCGACGGCTCTTGCTAGCAAGGTTTTTCCAGTTCCTGGAGGTCCGATTAACAAAACTCCTTTTGGAATCCTAGCTCCTACTGCTTCAAATTTTTTAGGAAACTTTAGAAATTCAACAATCTCTTCAAGATCTTGCTTAGCCTCATTTGATCCAGCCACATTTTTAAATGTCACATTTTGCTTTTCATTACCATATAGTCGAGCCTTGCTTTTACCAAAACTTAGAGCCTGATTACCCTGACCTTGGGCACTCTTTAAAATATAAAACAAAATGAAAGCTATGAAAGCTACTGGTAGTAGTGTTTCGAAGATACTTAGAACAATTGATCCAGTTGAGGAAACTGCCTGATACTGTAGCTCAACTTTATTAAGATTTAAGCCATCAGTCTTTAGATCTGTATAGGTCCCCATATTTGACTGCAAGCTAGCTGTCGATGAACCTTTTTTGGTAATTTTCAGTACTGTGCCACTGACTGAAATCTTTGAATATTCACCAGCATTGGCATTTTGGATAACCTGAGACAGTGGTAGAGTCTGAAGAGTCGGTGATTTATTGTATGACGAGAACAGTAACCAGCCAATTAAAAGCAGCAGCACAACAAAACCAATGTTTTTTAATCCACGTTGTTTGGGCAGTTTCGACTGACCTGATTTAAGCGGGTTCTTATCCATGTATTAGAAAATTATATCTGAATTAATACAATATGACTAGGTTAAGTCAGTCTTTATTTCTAAAAACTTAGTTTCAATCATCAAATACGCAGCTTTGTTAATACTAAACTTGCCACCATGTTTATAGGTTTTTGCAGCAATAACTAAATTATTTAAAAGCTTAGTGTCAAATGAGAATATCTTATTTTGCCTCAGCCAATAAGCCATTAATTCAAGCGATAAACTATGAGACAAATTAATAAACTGATTTCTCATTAGTTGATTTCCTTGGCTGATATCGACTAAAAGCTGATTTAACTCCTGGTCGAGTTGATCGTTAGTTGATCTTAGGTTACTAATTTGCTTATAAAGTTGCTTGACTGCAGATTTATCAGTTAGGTTTTGTAATCTATGTCTAATAAAATTGCGACGGAATTTAAGATCCTGGTTAGTTGAGTCTTCCCGCCAAGCCAAGTTATGATCAGTGGCATAGAGGCTTATTTGTTCCTTAGTTGCTCCTAGTAAGGGTCGGATTAATTTTTCACTAGATTTAAGTGAAGTCAGTCCCGACCTTCCGCTACCACGAATTAAATTAATAATTGACGTTTCTATCGCGTCATCTTGATGATGAGCAGTTATAATAGCATCAGCCTGATTTGCCTTTAAAACTGATTCCAAAAATTCATACCTAGCGTCTCTAGCCTTTTCTTCACTAGCGTTTGGACCTAAATTTACTGATTTTGTCTCATAAACTAGCTTATACTTTTTAGCTAAATTTCTAACCAGCTCTTGATCGAGTTTTGAGTCAGATCTAATTCCATGGTCTAGATGTGCAACAACAATTTCAATATCTTTTAACTTAGACGCAATATCTAGAAGTGTGACTGAATCGACACCTCCTGATACTGCAATTACATATTTTCCTGGCTTAAGTTGCTTGGTCACCAATTCTTCTATACTCATATCTAATAAAAGTATACTTTAAAATGATATTTTGAATATCTGTAAAACACTTGAGGTAGTGTAAAATATGTTCTATGGCGGCGTAGCTCAGCTGGTTAGAGCACAGGACTCATAAGCCTGGGGTCAGTGGTTCGAGTCCACTCGTCGCTACCATTTCGCTTATTGTTATAATATCCAATAACTGATCAATAGTATAGGTATAAAAAATATAGCGAAGTATAACAATTGAAGAATTAGAAAATAATTATGCTTACCTTTGTTTTTCAGCAGTATTAGTCCAACTAATATCTACCTTTAAACACCTTGACAATCTATAATTTCGTATATATAATGTAATTACAATGAATACATCAATTATTACTATAGGCAACTCAAAAGGTGTGCGTATACCTAAGCCACTTTTAAAAGAAAGTGGATTAACTGGTGAGGTTGATATAAGAGCATCAAAAGGTAAGATTAGCATAGTAGCTGCCCGCCCAAAGCTAAAATTATCTGACACAGCTTTAATGTCGGAAAAAGTTTTAGCAAGAGACTGGTTACGTCCTGAAGAAGACAAAGCATGGGCAAGTTTAAAATAGGCCAAGTAGTAACCAGTAAATTCCCTTTTTCGGATCTGTCTGCCGAAAAGATTAGGCCTGCTTTAGTAGTAGCAATAGTTGATTTTGAAGACGTTATACTATGCCAGATTACGTCCAAGAAATACTCAAGTTCCAATCCCATAAGCCTATTACCTACTGATTTTAAGATTGGTAACTTACCATCAGACAGCTTTATTAGACCCGATAAATTATTTACTACCAATCAAACAATGATCAGCACAATATACGGAGAGTTAAACGATACAAAAACTAATGAGGTATTTAAATCAATTAAGGCAATATTTAAAGGTTAGCTGGTGCTTCCTAGCACGTTAGATTATCAATCTTCCAAATATTTATTAGCTCTCGCTTAATTTGGTTCCATTTCGTCCAACTCATGCCTACCATATTGACACACTGAGTAATGTTTGGTACTATATAGTCATGCCTACTAACACTATACCCAATAAAGTATATACTCCTGAGCAAGTAGCCTCAATTCTTCAGCTCTCTAAAAATACAGTATATGAATTGATTGGTAGGGGTGAGCTTGTCGCTAAAAAGTTCGGTAGAGTTTATCGAGTACCTGCTAGTTCGCTAAATTTCATGTTTACTGGTTTAGACATCGACCTATACAATGCAGAGCAGATTGATTTAGTGTCTATAGATAAAGTGCACGAAGAATTGGCAGCAGTCCGCAAAGGATTGTGAAATGGCCACCGTTAGACCAATTAGAGTCTTTGTAGACACGGACGTAATAATATCTTCACTTATTTCTGATACTGGTGCTGCCTTTGCTCTCATAAATTCAATCAATGAAGTAGAACTATATATATCAAACTTTTCCGTATTAGAGTTAAATAAGGTTGTTGACAGGCTTCATTTACAGACAACTACACCGCAACAAGCCATTAATAAACACTTAAATACAGTTGAAATTAGGCAAGCATATGAGAAAGTGCAGATTGAATTTGCAGATTATGTAAGCGACCAAGATGATTCCCATATAGTAGCTGGAGCTAAGGCAGCTAAAGCATTTTTTTTAGTATCATATAATGTTCGCCATTTTAATGCAGAAAAAATTAAAAAAGACTATGATATTGTGCTATTAACTCCTGGCATGTTCTTGCAGTACCTTCGTAGTTTATATACATAAATAACTACCAAATCCCAAATAGTTCAGTTTTCTATTAGTGCCATTTCTTCTAGCTTTTTTCTATCATTGTTAATTAATTCAACTTCTTTTATGTATAAATATTTTGACGGCTTAACTGAAGGCAACAGAGCTTTACTTCTGCCGTCAATGACACACACGTACACACAACTACACACTGTTAGAATTACATTGATTAGTTGAAAATGCAGGACTCATAAGCCTGGGGTCAGTGATTCGAGTCCACTCGTCGCTACCAAAGTTTATTTAGCTTCGACCAGATATATTGATCAAATAATTTATTCTAAAATGGTTGTGTTTATTACCAAGTTCAGTCATAATTATTTTTATGGAAAATACATCACCAACAAATCTAAACATAAACACTAAAACAACAAGCGATACAGATGGCTTTAGTATCCCAGTAACTTCAACTAGCCCTACACCAGCACCAACCGTTACAGATTTTTCAACACCATCTGGAAGTTCAAGCGGTTCATTGTTTGACTCACCAACGACTTCAACAGGTTTTGGCTCTGGACCAATGTCTAATAGTTCAAATCCGCTACCTAGTATGAATACAAGTAAAACTGATTTTAAAAGCTCAACTCCAGATAATCCAAAACTTTCTGCACCAATTCACGGTCAGAATTATTCAGGTGGTAAGAGTCCAAAATCAATGACAACAATTTTAGGCATTGTCATATTAGTCATCGTCATAGGTTGTATTTACGGAGTTTACAGTTGGCAACATTCAAAAGTTTCTAGTCTAGAGACTAAAAACTCTTCTCTAACTGCGGCCACTACTAGTTTAGAGGCCCAACTTAATAACGCTGACAAAAACTTAACTGCAGATCAAGCTATCATTGATAGCAATACAGTTAGTGTTCCGACTCTTGGATTTTCACTAAGTGTTCCTAGCACTCTAAAAGACTTAACAGTAGCTGCTAAAACCAACCCAACAAAACTAACTGTTGGTGGTGCAAGTGTTACCCCAACTGAAGTTAATCTTTCTTCAACTTCTCTAGTAGCCCTTGATAGCGCATGTTCAACTGCTAATGGCGCACTTGGAGTACTTAGTAAGACTACTGGTCAGTATCCAACCGCACCAACTGCATCAAATTCAAGTGGAACTTTAGTTGAACAGTTTACCACCTACTATCTAGCTTATAGTGCCCCTACGGCTTGCTCTAAGACTGCAACAGTTAACACACAGCAGTCATCACTAGTTAGTGAATTACAGGCTACTTTAATCAGATCAAATATAACTCTAACTGAATAGAGTAAAAATACAGATTAGTTAGATCAGCTACGACTGTTTAATAACCGCATCTATTCCATCGAATTTATCATCAGCTATGCTAAATTCGTAATCTAGACCGTTAATTTGATATTGTGACATCTTTGCCTTTTTTGTTTTATTTTTATACTTATATTTATACTGGTTATAAATAGATTGTCAATTAAAACTGTTGCAAATCATCCTCTCATCTGTTATAGTAAATGGATTATCGCGGGATGGAGCAGTGGCAGCTCGCGTGGCTCATAACCACGAGGTCGTTGGTTCGAGTCCAACTCCCGCTACCATAAGAACCCTAGTCTCTATAGATATAGAGACTTTTTTTATTATCAAAACAATTGTAGCGCAAATGAAATCGCTCTATAGTTAGTAGTTGGTAGATAAATTAAACATAGACTGGAATATAGAATGAAAATACGTAAAGCAGTAATTGCCGCCGCTGGAATGGGAACTAGGTTTTTACCTCAAACTAAGGCAATGCCTAAAGAAATGCTTCCGTTAGTCGATAAACCAATTATTCAATATATTGTTGAAGAATTAGTTGATGCCGGGATTGAAGACATTATAATCGTTACTGGCTATAACAAAAGATCAATTGAAGATCATTTTGATGAACCCAACAGTGATCTAGTTAATGCTTTAAGCAAGGATAGAGGTAAACTACCACTTCTTGAGGAACTTAATAAAATTGCTAGTCTTGCTAACTTTATCTACATTCGACAAAAACATTTTCTAGGTACCGCGACACCACTTATTAACTCAGAGCATATTATTGGTAACGAGCCATTTATTTACTGTTACGGAGATGAGTTTATAAAAGCAAAACCAGCTAGATTTAAACAAATGCTTGATGTTTATGATAAGTACAAAACTAATATTCTATCTTGTATAGAAATCAACAAAGACGAAGATTATTCTCGTTACGGTATAATTTCTGGTGAAAAGTTAAACGAAGACGTAATAAAAGTTAAATCAATTGATGAAAAACCTGGAAAAGAAAATGCAAAGTCCAATATAGCTAGTGTTAGTAGTTACCTCTTTAATCCCGAAATTTTCAAATACGTAAATCTTCTAACTCAAAATTACACACCTGGGCAGGAATTATATTTGACTAAAGCGGTTCAACTAATGATAAATGATAAACACGAAACATTAGCCGTAAAAATAAAAGGTGGAAAGTATTACGACTCTGGAAACAAGTTAGATTATTTAAAAACAGTCTTTGATTTTGGTATAGATGACCCGAATATTGGACCAGATCTGAAAGAATATTTAGTTAGTAAGCTTAGCTAATTATCTCGGTGAAAATAGAATGACATCCAGGCTTCAAAATTTTGTTGATATTTTGGTTTTTGTGGATTTGAATTCACAGTTGTAGTTTTGGGTTCTGGAGCTAGTTGACTATCTGCTGCGGTTTTCGAAACTAAAATTAAAGTCTCACCTGGTTCACCCTTGCCAAGCAGTGCCCTGGCCTGAAGGTCTAGATATTGATTAGTATTATAGTATTGGTTCTCAAGCGCCAAATTCTTATTTTCTAATTCTTTATTAGCATTTTCTTGATTTAACTGACTAATTTGTTTTTGAAGGTCGTAATTAGTTTGGATGGCACCAATACCACTCCAAGTTATCATAATGACTATAAGACCAAAAACTATTAAGCCAACAGCTCTGACGTCTTGAAAACGCTTATATGGTATCTTATTTAAGAGTTTTTGTATTTGATCTTGCATTAGTGATATTTTAACACTTCCAAGATGGATGTTGGATCTCTTTTTAAGCTTACGTTTATCAACAACTTACTTATTGGTCTAGGGCATTTAACTAGACACCTCCTATTCAGATATTGGTGGTCACTATAGACATGTAGAAATGAACACTACTTATAGACCTCTTTACGGAGCCTAATACGAAGTATGAGGATTTCACCGTTAGTTTTTAAGTAAAACAATTAAACGATAAGGACCTATACGAAATCGATGAGTAGCACCAACATATTTAACAAGCGGTGTTGCAAAGGTCTTGAGTTTTATACGCTTATTGGTGGGGCTGGTTGGATTTGAACCAACGACCAATCGGTTATGAGCCGACTGCTCTAACCACTGAGCTACAGCCCCATCAACTAAAAAAATTATAACAGATTATTTTAAGATTGTAAGAATATCCTCAAGTGTCTTTTGGACCATCACTTGCTCACGTAATTCTTTAGCACCAGCAAAATTATTGATATATATTTTACAAAAACGTTTCATGACATTTTGGTTTCGTTCACGATTTTTATAGGTACTAATAAACAAACTTAGATGATCTTTAAATAAGTTAATCTTTTGCTCTCTTGTGAAATTTAACCATTCTGATTGATCAGAAAATGCATATGGATCATCAAATATACCTCTACCTATCATGATCCCATCCAGCTTATATTTCATAGCGTATTCATTTGCTTGTTTTTTATTCTTAATATCACCATTACCAATAATTTTAGTACTAGGTGAGATCTTGTCTCGGAGGATACGGATATCGTTTATTGCGTCCCAGTGAGCCGGAACCAGGCTCATTTCTTTTTTAGTTCGACCATGGATATATAACGCATCTAACTCTTGATTAAGTAAAAATTCATGCCAAGTTAGATCGATATCATTAAAGCCTAACCTAGTCTTAACACTAACTGGTATTTTTCCTTCTACGCCTTCTTTAGTAGCTTTAATAATATCTTTTGCCAGTTCACGGTTATTAATTAATGCTACGCAGCAACCATTTTTAATAACTGCTTTATCCGGACAACCCATATTAATATCAACTCCTGAAAAACCCATTTCAATTAATTGTTTGGCTGTTTTATAGTAATTATCTGGGTTCTTACCCCATAACTGGGCAATTATCGGATTATCTGAATCAGTTTTCCATAATTTATGGAGCAACTTGTCCCTACCAATACTCTGCAGTCCATCGACATTTACAAACTCAGTAAAAAACAGATCTGGTTTAGAACACTTGCTGATTATTTGACGAAACACCACGTCACTGACGTCATCAAGAGGCGCCAAAACAGTAAATGGTTTTTTAAACTGATTGTAGATATTGTTCATAAGCTAAAACTAGAAATTAAAATGACACCTAAGAATTAACCTCAGGTGCCATCTTAAAATTAAAGGGTAATTACTTACTCTTAAGTGTCAAGAAACCATTTCGTGGGTTCTCGTTAACTGTCTTACTTGCAGGTAATGCGTCAAGACCAGTGTCTCGTCTTTCATCCTTGCTAAAGTAATAAATAGTTTGTACTTTTCCACCGCGAAGAGTTACATCCTTCGAGTTTAAGTAATATGTTACTCCCTTAGAATTTGTGTGCTTGTAAGCCATATTCTAACACCTTTCCCTCTCTTATAGTTTGTATTGGTAATATTACCATACTCTGTTAGGATTTATTTTGTCAATTATATTTTTGACAAAAACTCCACCCAACAGATTAGAAAATAAGCTACGATATTTAAAAAAACAGCATTTTATCTGTCCAGGTTCACATAGATAAGCGCCACTTCTAGAATATAATTAAAGTTCTAGAAGGAGCGTATTTATGCATACTGGTATACATACCAGGATTGGTAC
>Ga0302280_1002805_pt1 | contig 13064 bp, 14 predicted proteins | sample III_Fen_E1_1_FD_198771 | JGI IMG/M metagenome (GOLD analysis project Ga0302280, IMG submission 198771) | Peat permafrost microbial communities from Stordalen Mire near Abisko, Sweden - III_Fen_E1_1 | ecosystem: Environmental > Terrestrial > Soil > Wetlands > Permafrost | place: Sweden: Abisko...
TGTTGTCTCACATGGAAATGCTATTCGGACCATGCAAAAATATATTGAACATATTTCAGACGAGGATATTGCTAATGTAGAAATGCTTTTCGGAGGCATTGTCATTTACGACGTTGATAAAGATGGCTATATGATTGATAAAGAAGAAAGAAAGGTGGAATCGACAGTGAATGCCTAATAGTGTATTATCGAAACTATGAAACTTACATCCCCATTACCTCAGGAAGCCTACAATAAGAATGCAGATATCTATAAGATCTTAGCCAATCCAAAGCGCTTGGAAATTCTCAATATTTTAAAGCTTGGCGAGACTCCTGTAGATGACCTTTTGAAGATTACGAATCTTACGAAGGCCAATCTCTCACAACATCTAGCCCTTCTTCGCCATAATGGCCTCGTTCGCACTCGAAAGGAAGGTTTGAATGTCTTTTATACCATTGTAGATGGCCGTATTGTAGAGCCTTGTAAAATTCTTCACCAATTGCGTCATCGTAAGCTTGTCGTCTAAAAGTTTTTGTGTTGCATAGCGTTATCCACTAGTTTAGTGATTGCGAAATAATGAAATTAGTACGATACTAAACGTACCAATTTTATTAATTTATTAACATGTTTATGCTCACTGAAATCGTTAAGCGTAATGGGACAAAGGAGGTATTTGACGGTAAAAGAATCACGGCCGCTATAGCTAAGGCTGGCAAGGCTACGGGAGAATTTAGAGATATTGAGGCTGAAGAATTGTCCGAGCAAGTCATTGCGCAGATTGAGAAAGGAGTGAGCGTTAATAAAGACATTTTGCCTACTGTGGAGAACATTCAGGATGCAGTTGAGCACATTCTGATGCGTTCTCGATTCAAACAAACGGCTAAGGCCTACATATTGTATCGAGAACAACACGCTGAGATGCGAGCCTTCGCTACAGCGGCCTCACTTAGCCTTGTTGACGGCTATCTCGACAAGCTCGACTGGCAAGTAAAGGAAAATAGTAACATGGGCTACTCCTTGCAGGGTCTCAATAACTACATTTTTTCTGAGATCAGTAAGACATACTGGCTTAATAAAATTTATCCCCGGGAAATTCGCGAAGCCTATGAGCAGGGCGACTTTCATTTGCACGATCTTGGCACACTCTCCATCTATTGTGTTGGTTGGGATTTAATGGACCTTCTCACCGAAGGTTTTCGTGGTACTCCAGACAAGATTGAATCGGCTCCGCCAAAACATTTTCGCACGGCGCTCGGACAGGTCGTTAATTTTATGTACACCTTACAGGGAGAGGCAGCAGGAGCCATTGCTTTTTCCAACTTCGACACCTTGCTCGCTCCATTTATTCGTTTTGACAAACTTTCATATGAGGAAGTAAAGCAAAGCTTGCAGGAATTTATCTTCAATATGAATGTGCCAACGCGCGTTGGCTTCCAAACACCTTTCTCAAATGTCACTCTCGACCTCACACCTTCTCCAAACTTCAAGGATCAGGGCGTAGTGATTGGAGGCAAGATCCGCGACGAAGTGTACGGAGATTTTCAGCACGAGATGGATCTCTTCAACAAAGCTTTCTTCCAAGTAATGGCAGAAGGGGATTCAGCAGGCCGAGTCTTCACCTTTCCAATTCCTACCGTCAACGTTACAAAAGATTTTGATTGGGAAAATCCAAACTTGAGTGGGCTTTGGGAAATCACTGCAAAATACGGCGTACCCTATTTCAGCAACTTTATTAATTCTGACATGAAGCCTGAAGATACTCGCTCAATGTGTTGCCGTTTGCGCCTCGACCTTGAAGAATTAGACAGACGAGGCGGAGGTCTTTTTGGTGCCAATGCTCTCACCGGCTCTGTCGGAGTGGTTACTATCAATCTTCCACGTCTTGCTTTTAAGGCTAGAAGTAAGGGTAAGGAGGAGTTTTATAAGGAGCTTGCTGCAAAAATGGATATTGCCCGTGAAAGTCTTGAAATTAAGCGAAAGGTCTTAGAGCGTCTCACCAATGCCAATCTCTATCCGTACACAAAATTCTATTTGCGAAAGATTAAAGAATCGACAGGGGAGTACTGGAGAAATCATTTCTCTACTATTGGTCTTGTCGGCATGAATGAAGCCGCTCTTAATCTTATTGGCAAAGATATTGGATCCGAAGAAGGGCAGGTTTTTGCCGGAGAAGTACTCGACTTCATGCGAAAACGATTGATCAGTTATCAAAAAGAAACGGGTAATCTTTTCAATCTCGAAGCAACTCCAGCTGAAGGTACTGCCTATCGCATGGCTCTTCGCGACAAAAAAGAATTTCCAGATATTATTGTGGCAAACGAGGAAGAATATTCAAAAGGAGCAGAACCTTTCTACACTAACTCCTCACATCTTCCAGTTCACTACACTACTGACATTGTTGAAACGCTCAACATTCAAGACGGCTTGCAGACCAAGTACACTGGAGGCACTGTCATCCATCTTTTCCTCGGAGAGCGAATTGCCGATGCTCGCGCCGTTCCTCAGCTTGTGAAAAAGATCTGCGAGAAATATCATCTTCCATATTTCACTCTCACACCTACATTTAGTGTCTGTCAGTCGCATGGATATATTTCCGGTGAACATTTTCAGTGCCCAAGTTGTAATAGAGATTGTGAAGTCTATTCAAGAATTGTCGGATACTTGCGTCCAGTCAGTCAATGGAATGCCGGCAAACAGGCAGAATATACATTACGCGAATCGTACGTACCAGCGGTGTCCGGTGTCGACGTACGAGAGATTGCTGAGGTCATTGCCAAGGTCTAAATGATCTTTGGAGGCTTCGAGAAATTTACTCTCATTGACTACCCAGGGAAGGTGGCCTGCATGGTCTATACCATTGGATGTAATTTCCGTTGCCCATATTGTCACAATCCAGAACTAGTCGACGAGACTGTGGAGATAACCTACAGCGAAGAACAAATCCTTGATTTTCTTGATAGCCGCACTGAAATGCTCGACGGCGTTGTTATCACGGGTGGTGAGCCCACCATGCAGGCTGATCTTTTGGATTTTATACAGAAAGTAAAAGATCGTGGCTTCCTAGTGAAGCTCGATTCTAATGGCACGCATCCGGCCATGCTTAAAGAAGCCATTGACCGCAAATTAGTCGACTATATTGCCATGGATATTAAGGCCCCGCTTCAGAGCTATAGCAATACCGTGGCTCGCCCTGTCGACACCGAAGCCATTGAGAAAAGCATTGAATTACTCATCACTTCTCCGGTCGAGTATGAATTTAGGACCACTGTCATTAAGGCCTTGCTCAGTCCAGAAGAAATTGAAGAAATTGGCAAGGAGATCTGGGGAGCGAAGAAATATTATTTGCAGAAATTCATTCCGACAAAACTTCTCAATCCACAATTCAGAAAGAAGACTACCTATTCCGATGAAGAATTCGAGAAGTTTAGAACTGTTCTACTTAACTATGTTGATCACTGTGAAATCCGTTAAAAATACTAAAACAATATATTTTGATCATGCCGCTACCACACCTCTCGATCCAGAGGTGCTTGGAAAGATGTTGCCATATTTTTCTGGAGAGTACACCAATCCTTCCTCCATGCATGCAAGTGGTAGGAGAGCGGCGGCAGTAATGAAAAAAGCACGAAGTGAAGTAGCAAAAGTCTTGCACGCCTTGCCTGAAGAAATTATTTTTACCGGATCAGGGACGGAGTCAGACAATGCTGCTCTTTTTGGAGTGGCTCGGGCCAATCACGCAAAAGGAAATCATATTATTATTTCTGCCATTGAGCACAAGGCCATTCTTGAATCAGCGAGGCGTTTAGAAAAAGAAGGATTCAGCGTCACCATGCTTCACGTCGATGGCCTCGGTACTATTGATATAGAGGAATGCCTACGTCATATTACTCCACAAACGATTCTCATATCGGTGATGTATGCCAACAATGAAATTGGCACTATTGAACCAATAAAAGAATTAGCCACAGCGCTTGAAAAGCATCGCGGCACAAATACTTTTCCACTGCTTCACACTGATGCCTGCCAAGCGGCTGGAGCTCTTTCGCTTAATGTGAAGGAGCTTGGCGTTGATCTCATGTCACTTAATGGCTCAAAGATTTATGGCCCAAAAGGGGTGGGCATTCTTTATAAGAAGAAAGGTATTAAGATTGAGCCGCTGATTGTTGGAGGTGAACAAGAAATGAATTTGCGAGCGGGCACGGAAAGCCTGCCACTCATTGTTGGTTGTACAGAAGCACTGAGGCGTGCAGATGAAGACAGGGAAGACGAATCAAAGCGACTTATGAAACTCCGAGATTATTTTATTGAGCAACTTTTTAAAAAGATTCCAAACGTTATTTTAAACGGACACCCACATCGACGACTACCAAATAACATTCACATCTCCATTCCTCATATCGAGGGCGAGTCTATCTTACTCATGCTCGACACTCATGGCATTGAAGCAAGCACGGGCTCGGCTTGTTCTGCTCTTGATTTGAAGCCCTCGCATGTCTTATTAGCCCTTGGTCAAAGTGCCGATCTTGCTCACGGCAGTATTCGTTTTTCACTTGGAAGAAGTACAACAAAGGCTGAGATCGATGAGGTACTGAACATTTTCCCTGGCATTGTCTCGTACCTCTCAAGTATCTCGGCATTAACAACTACAAAGGTATGAAAAAAGAGTTAAAAATAAAAAATGCATGCGATGTAGAGGATTGGCTTTATAGTGACGTTGTAAAAGATCACTTTTTTAATCCACGAAATATTTTACTAAACGAAGCAGAGTATGTGGCTGATGGTGTGGGGGTGGTGGGTTCTCCTGCCTGTGGCGACATGATGGTGGTCTGGGTGAAAATAGACAAAAAGACAATGCAAATCACTGAATGCAAATGGCGCACCTTTGGCTGTGCCTCGGCCATTGCCTCTACTTCCATGATGTCCGTGATGGCCACAGAAAATGGAGGCATGACCATTGCTCGAGCTAAGCGCATTACTCCAGAAGCTATTATTGACAGGCTTGGAGGATTGCCAGACAGAAAATATCATTGCTCCGTGCTTGGTCATGAAGCTTTACGCGAGGCCATTGCAGATTACGAAGAAAATTATGAAAGGACAACTTAAAGTAAAGTACAGGGTGAGAGAGGTAATACGAGAAGCAGAAAATGTTTCTACCTTAGTGTTAGAAAATAGTGAAGGCAATTTGCCGAGCTTCATCGCTGGGCAATATATCACTGTTTATTTTCCAGAGTCCGGCACTCCAGAAGGGAAGGCATATAGTATATCGGCAGGTCCAAGTGATATTTTAAAAAATGCTTTCTCAATTACAATTAAAGCCATTGGAGAATTTTCCAATAAGCTCGTAGCTATGAAGTCTGGAGATGTCGTTACTGGCTCACTTCCGTACGGATATTTTTATAGTGAGTCAAAAGATACTCCTCTTGTGATGGTTGCGGCCGGCATTGGAGTGGCTCCGTTTCGAGCAATGATTCACGACTGTCTCAAAAAAGTGCCCACGCGTCGCATCTCGCTTTTTTATAGTAATCGTAGTAAGAAAAACATTGTTTTCAAAACAGAATTCGATTATTTGCTTGGCATGTATCCCAATTTGCAGATATATTATTTTATTACTCGTGAGCGCACTGATTTTGCAGACATGTTTCAGTCGCGTATTAGTGGGCAAAAAATCCTTGGCCTTGTTCAAGATTCCCTTGATACTGAATTTCTCATTTGTGGCCCGATTTCCTTTACGCGTGATCTCTGGCGAGACCTTCACACTCTCGGCATTCCTGAAGAAGTGATATATACAGAGGCTTTTTTCTCGCATTAACCATTCGGCCAGTTCCCAGTATAATAGAGGTATGTCATCACTCGAACTTAAGCCAAATCCAACACTGAAAGATCTTCAGGAATACGTGGCACATATGATAGAGGTGCGAGGATTTGGCGAGGAGACTCTTCCAGAAGTATTTATGCTTTTTATGGAAGAATGCGGAGAATTTGCCAAGGCTATTCGAAAACATTCAGGTATGAAGACTGACGATACATCAGAAAAATTTAAGTTGTCTTCTGAGGCAGCTGATATCCTTACTCTCTTTCTAGATCTCTGCACCATGCTTAATATCGACCTCGAGCAGGCCTTTCGAGAAAAAGAAGAGATCAATAAGACACGAACATGGAATTAAAGAAGGGAGAAGATTATATTGGAGTGACAGTCGTCTATCTTTGTCACGACGGAAACAGAAATTTTCTTCTTGCTAAGAGAAGTAAGAATTGCAGAGATGAACACGAGCGGTGGGATTGTGGGGGAGGTGGTTTGGAATTTGGAGATGACGTTGAAGAAACGCTGAGAAAAGAGATTAAGGAAGAATATTGTGCTGATATAAAAAAATTTGAATTTTTAGGATATAGAGAGGTGCATCGAGAACATGAGGGAAAGAAAACTCATTGGATTAGTCTTGATTTTAAGGTGGAAGTTGACCGCTCACAGGTGAAAATAGGTGAGCCTCATAAATTTGATGATTTGGGATGGTATACATTAGATGCGCTTCCTGCACCGCTTCATTCACAACTGCCTTATTTTCTTGAAAAATATAAAGATAAGATCTACATATGAAAATACTTTATTTAAAAAATGAACCGAGGGTGTGCGGAGAACTTTTAGGGAATAGGATTGTCGAGCTCCTTGATGAAGACAAGAGTGTTTTGTGGCTTGTGCCCGGAGGATCGAATATTCCTATTTCTGTTGAGGCAATGAAGATAATTCGTGGAAAAACATCTGTGCAGGGACTTTCTCATCTTACTATCTCACTTACAGACGAGAGATATGGAGAAGTGGGGCATGCCGATTCCAATTGGCAACAGCTTCTTAATGCTGGATTTTCATTTGATGGAGTAAAGGCAATACCTGTTCTAGCTGGACTTTCTGTTGAAGAGACAGTGCAAAAATACGGAGAAAGTGTTTTGTTTGCTATGAGTACTGTAGATGTTGTGGTGGGACAGTTTGGTATTGGAGCTGACGGACATATTGCTGGAGTCTTGCCGCACACATTAGGAGTAACCAGTACAGAGTCAACAATTTTTTATACGTCTGAGCCATACGTGAGAATCTCGCTTTCTCTTAAGACAATTGAAAAAATTGATAGTGCCTATGCCTTTGCTTTCGGTTCATCAAAATCTAAGACGCTCGCTCGATTGCAAAATGAAGAACTTTCACTCGACGACCAACCCTCTCAGGTCTTAAAAAAGATTGTCGAGTCGTTTCTTTGCATTGATTGACAGATTAATAAGGGGGACCTATCATTTATACAAAATCAAACCCTTAGAAAAGTCCTTTATATATGAAATTCTTTGCACTGATAATTATGGCAGGATGCTATTGCATTGGTTGGTATATTGCCTTTCTTGCAGCACGGAAATGGGTCGACAGAAAAATTGACCATACTCCGTTTATCGACACACTCGCATATGTCTTCCTTGCCGCGATCTTCTTCTGTGTTCCGGTAATGCCAATTGAAATCTGGTTTTTGTCGCCGCGCCCAGTGGGCGGTCTAATAGATCTTGTTATCGAAACAAGTCTCACCAGAATTATTGCCTTTTCTTTCTTCAGCTATAGTATCAATGTTGTGGTTGCGACTTTATACGTAATGTGGAAAAGCGGAAGGATCAGGAGAGATCCGGAATTTGGTGACAGTCTCTGGGAAAGACCAGTGAGTCGTTAAAAAATTGTTCAGAGGGGCCGCCGCGGAAACGCAGGCGGCCCTCTTTCGTCTTCTGTTATACTAAGTATATGGAACCGTTAGCCTCTATAATTCGCCCAGAAAGCCTCGATACCTTTGTGGGGCAAGAGCATCTTGTTGGAAAGGACAAGCCTCTTCGAGTGGCAATTGAAAAGAAGCATCTTTTTTCTTTTATTTTATGGGGGCCGCCAGGAGTGGGAAAGACCACTCTTGCACGCATCTATGCTAAAAGTTTGGAGGCCGACTTCTATGAGCTTTCAGCAGTGTCGGCCGGCAAGGATGATATTAGAAAAATAATTGACGAAGGCTCACAACGTAAGCTCGACGAAAAGCCAAAGGTGCTTTTTCTTGATGAGATTCATCGTTTTAATAAAGGTCAACAAGATTTTCTTCTGCCCTATGTTGAGTCAGGTAAACTTACTCTTATTGGAGCTACAACAGAAAACCCAAGCTTTGAAGTAATCTCAGCGTTGCTCTCGCGTTGCCGCGTCTTTGTCTTAAATGAATTAACGAATGAAGAGATGTTGGAAATCATTTCTCGAGCTGAAAAGATTTCAAAATTAAAAATGAAGAAGGATGCCCGCGAGTGGCTTATTGCCATGGCTAATGGTGATGCACGACAGGCACTGTCTGTCATTGAAGCGACAATCAATCTCTATGGAGCGCTGACGATTGAAAATTTTAAGAATGCAGTACAGTCTACTTTTCTGCGCTACGATAAGAAAGGGGAGGAACACTACAACACGATATCGGCCTTCATTAAAAGCATGCGAGCCAGCCAGCCGGATGCTGCGCTCTATTATCTGGCTCGCATGATAGACGCAGGCGAAGATCCAAAATTCATTGCTCGCCGCATGGTCATCTTTGCAAGCGAGGATATTGGTTTGGCCCAACCGACGGCTCTGGTAGTGGCCAATGAAGTTTTTCGGGCCGTTGAGACAATAGGCCTTCCTGAATGTGGCATCAATCTTGCTCATGGCGTGGCCTACCTCTCTATGTGCAAGAAAGATCGTCGAGCAAACGATGCATACTTTGCCGCCATGGATGACGTAAAAAAATATGGTAATCTTCCAGTGCCCATGATGATCCGCAATGCTCCGACTAAGCTCATGAAGGATCTTGGCTATCACAAGGGGTATGAAAAATACACTAAGGAAGATTTACTGCCGGAGAAGTTGAAGAAGAAAAAATATCTCTAATCTGCTATACTGGCAGTCATTCTAAATTCTGCCATGAGTGAAAAACAAAGTACAAAAGAAAAGGATCCAAATGTATTTGGTGTCTTAAAACCCTACGGATGGCTTATGGCCGGACTGCTTTTTGTTGCCTTAGTGAGCAATGGTCTTAACCTCTTACTTCCAAAACTTATTGCCGCTGATATTGATACCTACACAAGTGGACATTTTTCGTATAGCTTTGCTATCTGGGAGTTCTTTCTCATTTCTCTTGGAGTCTTTCTCTTTGCATATTTTCAAAGCGTGGCTCAAACCTATGCCTCTGAGAAGATTGCTCGCAATCTACGTAATAGTCTGATCGATAAAATCTCACGACAGACCTATTCATATATTCAGGAAGTGACTTCATCAAAGCTTCTTACCAATCTCACCTCTGATATTGATGCCATCAAGCTCTTCGCAGGACAGGCCGTCGTCACAATTATTGCCTCAGTCTTTTTAGTCTTAGGAGGAGCTGTTTTCTTACTTACTATTGATTGGCGATTAGGTCTCACAGTGCTTGCCATCCTGCCTTTTATTGGCGTGGCCTTTGCCCTTGTCTTTTCGCGAATGGGACCACTTTTCAAAAAGTCTCAGGGAGTGATTGATTGGCTCAATAAAATTATTAATGAGAGCATCTTAGCCGCTCCACTCGTGCGAGTACTTTATTCAGTAAAGACTGAGGAGAAGAAATTTTTAAAGGCCAACGACGAAGCTCTTGATGTCGGTCTTCAAGTTTTAAAATTATTTGCTACCATCATTCCTATTATTGGCCTTGTGGCAAATTTCACCACACTTGCCATCTTGCTTCTTGGAGGACATTTTGTCATCACAGGAAGCATGAGTCTTGGAAATTTTACTGCCTTTATTAGCTATCTCGGTATTCTTATTTTTCCAATTATCATGATTGGTTTTATGTCGAGTACTATTAGTAGAGCAAGTGCATCATATTCTCGAATTACACAAACTCTGCATGCTCCAGAAAAAGAATTGAATGGAACACTGACAAATGATATCCGCGGAGAGGTGGCCATGAAGGATGTGACGCTCACCCTTGGCGAGCATTCAATACTTAAGAACGTTACTCTCGATATTTCTGCCGGAAGTCGTACGGCCATCCTTGGCCCAACAGCGGCGGGCAAGACACACCTACTTTATTTATTAATAGGACTTCTTTCTCCGACGTCAGGCACCGTCTTTTATGATGGTAGACCAATTGACGAGTATGAGAAGGCAAATCTACACCGACAAGTAGGCTTTGTTTTTCAAGATAGCATTATGTTCAATATGTCAGTGCGAGAGAATATTGCCTTTAGTTCGGGAGTAAATGAAGCTGATCTCAAGAGAGCTATTGATACGGCAGAGCTCGATGAGTTTGTCGGCAACCTCGAAAAAGGACTCGACACCATTGTCTCTGAACGCGGCACCAGTCTTTCAGGCGGACAAAAGCAACGCATCATGCTTGCAAGAGCTCTTTCGTTAAATCCAAAAGTGCTCTTGCTCGACGACTTCACGGCTCGTGTTGACGGACCGACTGAGCAAAAAATTCTCGGCAATGTCATGAAGAATTATCCAGGCATCACTCTCATCTCCGTCACTCAGAAAGTTTCTTCTGTAGAGAAATACGATCAGATCGTCCTCCTCATGGAAGGGGAGGTCTTGGCCAAGGGTAAGCATGAAGAGCTTATGCACACGTCGCCAGAGTACGTGCAGATATTTGAATCACAAGAAAGTACAAACCGTTATGAACTACAAGCTTAAAACAACTACAGACGGAGATACAAAGACGTCGTTTAAGGCGGCCTTTTCGAAGATGTCCTCACTTCTCGTGGGAGAACGAAAGAATATTATTATTGCCCTCGTTGCAATAGTGGCTAATGCTACCTTAACTCTCTTTGGCCCACTCATTGTGGGATATACCGTTGATCGTTATGTTGAGACGCATCAGTATTCTGGAGTGCTTATGTTCGGTGCCTTACTGCTCGTTATTTATCTTATTGCCTTTGTTGCAAGCTATATTCAGATCCGGGTAATGGGGCAGGTAGGACAGCGAACACTTTTCCGTTTGCGAAATGCTGTTTTTTTGAGATTGCAACAATTGCCGGTTTCTTTTTTCAATCAAAACAAGGCAGGAGATCTTATCTCTCGTATTAACAACGACACTGATAAGCTCAATAACTTTTTCTCTCAGACCTTAATGCAGTTTGCATCGAATGCCTTCATTATTATTGGAGCGGCAATCTTTATTTTAGCTATCAATATTCGTCTTGGTGCAGCCGCTTTAGCTCCAGCACTTGTACTTTTTGCTTTAACGCAGATCATCTCCGCTTGGGTGAAGAGTGTGAACGTGCGAAGCCTTCGAGCTGAAGGGGCGATGAGTTCGGAGATTCAAGAAAGCCTCAACAATTTTAAGGTAGTAGTGGCTTTCAATCGTCGCGATTATTTCAAGAAGCGTTTCGCTGAAGCCAATAAAGAAAATTTCTCTACGTCTGTTATTGCCGGTCTTGCTAACGGTATTTTTGGTCCTGTGTATGATTTTGCTTCAAATCTTGCTCAACTTATTGTTCTTATCTACGGCATCTACCTCATCATTCATGGTCGGCTTGCCATCGGTCTTTTGATTAGCTTCCTTCTCTATATTGCACGATTCTACGACCCACTTCGACAGTTTGCCTCACTTTGGTCTTCGCTTCAGGTAGCCCTTGCTGGATGGGATCGTATCTCTGAAATCCTTAGTTTGGATTCTGACCTTGTTGTGGTGCCGTCCACGAAGACTGTTGAAGCTGGAACCTCTATCATGCGTTTCGAACATGTTTCATTCCGTTATCCAGAAGGTAAGGATGTTTTGAAGGAAGTAAACTTTGACCTCGAGAGAGGGAAGATATATGCCTTAGTAGGTCCAACTGGTGGAGGCAAGACCACCACGGCCTCTCTTATTGCTCGGCTTTTTGATCCTACAGAGGGCACTATTTATTTAAGTGGTCAGGACATTCGTTCGTATACTGACGAAGACAAGGCAAAGAAGATTGGATTTATTTTGCAGGAACCATTTATTTTTAGTGGTACGGTGCGAGACAACATTTTGTATGGAAGTGGTTCTTATTCAGAACTCACAAATGAAGAGCTTCTCGCCCTGCTACGTAATGAAGGACTTGAAGATCTTGTAACACGTTTTGAAAAAGGCCTTGATACAGAAGTGTCGTCGAATTCAGAGACACTCAGCCTTGGAGAGCGACAACTCATTGCCTTTATTCGTGCCGTCCTTAGACGACCAGAAATTCTTATTCTCGATGAAGCAACTGCCAATATTGATACTGTTACCGAAGAATTACTTGAAACTATCTTGAAGAAATTGCCGAAGGAGACGAGTCTTGTGATTATTGCTCATCGTCTCAATACTATTGAACGCGCTGATGAGATCTTCTTCGTGAACGGAGGCACTATTACACCGGCAGGATCTATGGAACACGCTGTTGAAATGTTGCTCCATAGTAAGAGACAGAGCTAATTTGCTATAATACACTTATATGAATAATACACAGAAAGGCCTTACGGCAGCCCTTATCATTGTCGTTATCTTACTAGTGATAGGATTTGCCTTTTATCATCCTAAAAATACTGCTCTAATTGGATCTAATACGGAGACAGGGAGCAGTACTGCGACAAGTACAGCCGACGAAGCATCGGCCACAAGTACAGTTATAAAAAAACCTTCATCACCTCGCCAATCTGTCTCCATTCCAGCTCCGTTAACTGTCACACAGATAAGTAATGTTGCACCTACCATCGCTTCAATTCAACCTTCGACAATTCATATTTCAAATACACTTAATGTATATGGAAAAGGTTTTGAGAACCTTGGTCCTTCATCTGAAGTTCAAGTGAAGATAACCGATCTTAATACACCTTCTACGCTGGGGGGATTTGTCTGGTCGGGCAAGCCAATTCTCGATACCTATGTCAGCTTCAACCTTCAGCCTAAATACTGTGCAGGTATTACCACTCTTCCTTGCACACCGGAGACTCCTGTAGCTCCTGGAAATTATAGTCTTCAGGTCCGTCTTGAAAATGGCATCTATAGTAATGCAGTAGACTTTACAGTTGTTAAGTAAGAGAATATAATATCGATAAGTTTCGATATGTTATTAAT